>SWCD01006342.1_pt1 | contig 66356 bp, 59 predicted proteins | sample 4693011 | NCBI WGS metagenome assembly SWCD01 (sample SAMN10267278, study PRJNA491770) | bioreactor metagenome | isolation source: DHS bioreactor inoculated with marine | place: Japan: Omine Ridge, Nankai Trough
CGCCTCATAGATCGGGTCAACTCGCAGGGCGAGATCACTCGTGAGCATCACCGGCGGGTGCTTCTTGGATGGATCATGCGCATCCGCGACGGTGTCGTGGGCGGCGGGATCGGTCGGAACCCACTGCCACGCTCCGGCCGGGCTCTTCTCGAGCTCCCATTCGTAGCCGAACAGGATTTCGAAGAAGCTGTTGTCCCAAGTTGTTGGGGTGGGCGTCCAGGTTCCCTCCAATCCGCTTGTGTAGGTGTCCCCGCCTTTGCCGGTGCCGTAGCTGTTCTTCCAACCGAGGCCCTGCTCTTCCAGGCCGGCACCCTCGGGTTCGGCGCCGACGTACCGCTCTTCGACGGCACCGTGGGTCTTGCCAAACGTATGGCCACCGGCGATGAGGGCAACCGTCTCCTCGTCGTTCATTGCCATGCGGGCGAACGTCTCGCGAATATCCCGGGCTGATGCCAGTGGGTTGGGATCACCGTTGGGTCCTTCCGGGTTCACGTAGATGAGACCCATTTGCACGGCACCGAGGGGGTTGGCCAGCTCGCGATCGCCGCTGTAGCGCTCGTCACCTAGCCAGGTGTCCTCCGGTCCCCAGTAAATGTCCTCTTCCGGCTCCCAAACGTCCTCGCGCCCGCCTGCAAAACCGAATGTCTTGAAACCCATCGACTCCAGAGCGACGTTCCCGGCCAGGATCATGAGATCGGCCCACGAGATCTTCCGCCCGTACTTCTGCTTGATCGGCCAGAGCAACCGGCGCGACTTATCGAGGTTGGCGTTGTCGGGCCAGCTGTTGAGCGGGGCAAACCGCTGTGTGCCTGAACCTCCGCCTCCCCGGCCGTCGTAGGTCCGGTAGGTGCCGGCACTGTGCCATGCCATGCGAATGAACAGCGGGCCGTAGTGACCAAAGTCGGCAGGCCACCAGTCCTGTGAATCTGTCATGAGCGCAGTGAGATCGTGCTTCACGGCATCGAGGTCAAGGCTCTCGAATTCTGCGGCGTAGTCGAAGCCATCATCCATCGGGTCGATCTTGGGGGAGTTCTGGTTGAGCACTCTCAGGTTGAGCTGGTTTGGCCACCAATGTTGGTTTGCCGTTGAGCCGCTTGCCGCCTGTGGATGGTGCATCACCGGACACTTGCTTGCGCTAATGGTTTCCTCTGACACGGGGTTCTCCCTCTCTCTGTTTGCTCTGGCTTCTGATTGCTCGGGTTTAGGTTCAAGGCTTCGGGCTAATCCGCCGCGGCGAATGCCCCGGCGGAGCGGCAATCGCGGCAATGCCCCCAATAGACGACCTCGGCTTCGTCGATCTCGTAACCGTGACCGTCCGATGCGGTGAGGCACGGAGCGTGGCCGACTGCACAATCGACATCAGCCACCTGCCCGCAGCTGCGGCAAATCAAGTGGTGATGATTGTCCGCGACTCGTACTTCGAAGCGGGCCGCCGACCCGGCCGGCTGAATACGGCGCACCAGCCCCTTGTCCGCCAGGATTCCGAGAGCGTCGTAGACCGCCTGCCGGGAGATTGCGCCGATCTCGGTGCGGACTGCCTCGGTGACATCGTCTGCCGTAGCGTGGGGCCGTTCCGCCACCGCCCCCAAAACGGCGAGACGTTGAGCTGTGACCTGAAGTCCATGCTGGCGAAGAAGGTCGGTTGGTTCGAGGGCTGGAGGCATACGGACATACTGTGTCAAACTTTGGACTATGTCAAGAGTTTCCGAGCGCAAGTAGAGACATCACCGCGCTTGACCGCAACTATCGTCGGAGCTGTCCGCAACACGAGGATCGCCGATGTCCACCTTCGTTGACCCGAGGTGAAGGACAAGTCGTCACATCCGCCCACGAGCCTCGAACTCGAAGCCGAGCTCGTGGTTCGAGCCAGCACCGTCGGCTCCAGCTAACCCGTATTGACTGCCGCGGTGCAGGTTCTGCAGCCCGCTTGGCCTCCTTGCCGATTTGGCTCAGCGGGGCGGAGAACCGGTCTGCTAGATTCGGTTGCACATAAGGATACGAAGCTTCTTCGCAGCGAAATCCGGTGCAAGTCCGGTGCTGTCCCGCAACTGTGATCCCAACAATGGGTAAGCCAGGGCGCCTGTCGATGAGGTGACGATCGAACCTCGGATGAAGGTAGACGTCGTTGGCACGGGCCGACCCCCAAAACCTTCATCCTCCACAGCGGAGGATGATTTTTGTGTTTAGGACCAGATTCACCCTGGCGGTAGCGGCCCTGGCGCTGTTTCTCGCCGCCTGCGGAGAAGCATCCGTAGACGAGACAACGGCTGCCCCCACGACGCTCGCCGCAAGCGAGGTGGCGCCGGTTGCTGCTCCGGTCGCCACCGAACCAGTCGGCGGGTTCCCGGTCACCATTGCCACTGAGAACGGCGACATCGAGCTAGAGACCATGCCGACGAAGATCGTTTCGATGTCGGCCAGCCATACCGAGATGCTCTTTGCCATTGGTGCAGACGACCAGGTCGTTGCGGTCGATGCGTTCTCGAACTACCCGGAGGATGCGCCGATCACGGATCTGACCGGATTCGCACCGAACGTCGAAGCGATCGTCGGTTTCGGTACCGACCTCGTTGTCACGGACGGGGATTGGGATGGCACCAGCATGGGGGCTCTCACCGAACTGGGTGTACCGGTCGTCATTCTTCCGGCGGCGCTGACTCTCGATGACGTCTACTCCCAGATCGAGAGGCTCGGCGCTGCGACAGGACACATCGGCGAGGCAGCCGAGTTGGTGGCGCAGATGCGGACGGACGTGGAGTCCATCCTTGGCTCTCTTCCCGACACCGATGACCCGTTGACGTTCTATCACGAGCTCGACGGCACCTATTACTCGGTTACCAGCGAGACGTTCATCGGGCAGGTCTACGCGGCCATGGGATTGGTCAATATCGCGGACGCAGTCGGCGACGGCAGCTTCGGCTATCCACAGTTGTCGGAGGAATACATCCTCGAGCAAGACCCGGACCTGATCTTCCTTGCCGATACGATTTGCTGCGGGATGTCTGTTGGTGCGCTGGCCGACCGGCCGGGTTGGGATGCGCTCACCGCGGTGGCGACCGGCTCAGTGATCGAACTCAACGACGATGTTGCTTCGCGGTGGGGACCGCGCATTGTGGACCATATGGCCGCCGTTGCCGATGCCGTCCTTGCTCTTCAGGTAGACGCCTGATGGTTGCCCGCTCCGAGCTCGCCGCTCCCAGTCTCGGCTGGAGATGGTGGTTCGGCGCGACCGCGATTCTCGTCGGTGCGGTCCTGCTGGGCGCAATTGTCGGCCCGGCCAGTATCGGGTTCGTCGACGCGGCGAAGACTCTGCTGAACCTGATCCCCGGGATCAACATCCCAACGGATCTCACGGAACTCGAGATCGGAATTCTCGAGGTGGTGCGCTTCCCCCGGGTCTTCCTGGCGGTGTTGGTCGGGGCGGCGCTGTCGGTCAGCGGCGCTGCCTACCAGGGCGTGTTTCGTAACCCACTTGCCGATCCCTATCTCCTCGGTGTCGCCGCCGGCGCCGGGCTTGGTGCGACGCTGGCGATTGTGGCAATCGGCGCTGGGGCCGAGAGCACCCTGCCCATCATCCCGGCGGCGGCATTCATCGGTGCCATCGTCGGTGTCCTGCTCAGCTACGGGCTCGGTCGGACGGTCGGGGGCAATCGCACCGTCACCTCTCTGATCCTGGCGGGTGTTGCTGTGGCCGCGTTCCTTACCGCAATCCAGACGTTTGTTCAGCAGCGCAATGCGGAAACGCTGCGCGAGGTTTACGACTGGATTCTGGGTCGGCTGGTGACGACGGGGTGGTCCGACTTCAAGCTCGTCCTCCCGTACATGATCATCAGCGGCATCGGGATCTTCGTGCACCGTCGTGCCCTCGACGTGATGGCAGTCGGCGACGAGGAAGCGTCATCGCTTGGTCTCGAGGTCGGCAGGACCCGGCTGATCGTTGTTGCCTCGGCCACGCTCGGTGCGGCCGCCGCCGTTGCTGTTGCCGGTCTCATCGGTTTTGTCGGCATCATCGTCCCGCATGCGGTTCGGCTCGTAGCGGGAACCTCCTATCGAAGGGTTCTGCCACTATCGGCGCTGCTCGGCGGGGCCTTCCTGGTGCTGGCCGACATCGTCGCCCGATCCGTGCTGGCACCGGCTGAAGTCCCGATCGGGGTAGTGACGGCCTTCCTCGGCGCACCTTTCTTTGTCTTGGTGCTGCGGACGTCGCGGAGGGTGATGTGACTACTCAGCTTTCAGTCCGCCATCTGGGTGTCGAGATCGATAGGTCTGTCTTGCTCGCCGGTGTTGATTTGACGGTTGCACCGGGGGAGTGGATGGGCTTGATCGGGCCCAATGGAGCGGGCAAGACCACTCTGTTGCGAGCCGTTGCTGGAGTGATGGACTCATTCGGAGTGATCCGGGTAGATGGAAACGATCTGGCCGAACTGGCGCCGCGGGAGCGGGCACGACGCGTCGCCCTGGTACCGCAGCGTCCCATCATCCCGCCGGGGATGGATGCCTTCACCTACGTTCTCCTGGGCAGGACGCCGCACCTCGGGTATTTCGCATCGGAAGGGAAGAGGGACGTCGAGATTGCCGGTGAGGCGTTGGCCGAGCTGGGAGTCGCCGATCTCAGCCATCGTGACATCTCCACGCTGTCGGGTGGCGAGCTGCAACGGGTGGTTCTGGCGAGGGCGCTGGCGCAGCAGCCGGAGATCCTCCTGCTTGACGAGCCCACCTCAGCGCTCGACGTCGGCAATCAGCAGCAGGTACTCGAGGTCATCGATGGGATGCGCTCGATCCGCGGGCTGACCGTGGTGTCCGCCATCCACGATCTGACCCTCGCCGGACAGTTCTGCGATCGGCTTGCCCTGCTGGCAGATGGCGAGCTCGTCGCAGTGGGAACGCCACATCAGGTTCTCACCGAAGAGACCATCCGGGTTCACTACGACGCCAACGTCAACGTCATCTGGATCGACGATCAGCTGGCAGTGATCCCGACCCGGCAGCCGTCACTCGACGCCGGGGATCCTGAGCGCCCGTAGCCGCGCCGGCTATGAAGCGAGTTCCGTCAGGACCGCATCCACGGCAGCGTCGGTTCCAGCCATGACGGCTTCGGTCATGCCTTCGCCGTTGTCGAAGTCGATCGCTTCGATGCCGATGAGCACAAGACCGTTGGGGAGCTTGTCGAGCAGCTTGCCCAGGGCGATCGTCTCAAACAGCTGGACGAGGTGGCTTGATTGGCCAATACCCATGCCGTCGGGCAGATCCACGTCGGTGAACCGATGCACGGTTCCCGGCGCACCACCGGTGACAACCGCATCAACCATGATCACCTGGGGTGCCAGCTCGAATGCATCCAACAGGCGGGTCGGCTCTCCGTCGCTTTCCACCAGTGAAACGGAATCATCGACGCGCTCCCGCAACGCGTCGATGACTTCCAGGCCTGCTGCATCGTCCCGGCGCCAGCGGTTGCCGACGCCGATGACGACTGCAGTATTCAATTCCCGCTACTTCGTGTTGATCCGCTCAACCTTGAGGTTGAGGAAGTGGGTCGCACACGAAATGCACGGGTCGTAGTTGCGGATGGACTGCTCCAACAGCCAGGTCAGCTCGTCGTCGGGCAGTTCCAACGAACGCTCCAGGACCACTCGCAGGTCATCCTCGATTGTCAGCTGGTTCTGCGCCGTCGGCGGCACGATCTGCGCCTTGAGGATCCGGCCGTTGCTGTCCAGCTCGTAGCGGTGATAGAGCATCCCGCGTGGAGCCTCGGAAGCACCGTGGCCGACACCGGCATGGATGTTCAGCTCGACCGACGGCTTTGCCGGTTCCTCGTACTGATCGATGATGCGCAGCGCCTCTTCGATTGCGTAGAGCGTCTCGATTCCGCGCACGACGATGCTCTTGAACGGGTTGAGCTCGACCGGACCGAGGCCAACCTGCGACGCAATGTCCTGGCAGGCGGGGGTCAGCTTGTCGTAGTTCAGCGCATACCGAGCCAGCGGACCGACGTGATAGGCACCACGTTCCCGGATCGTCGAATGCAGTGCATTCGATCGTTCGACGTGCTCCTCGAGGAAGTAGTCGTTCCACTCGGAGACGGCAATGTCGAGTCCCTTGTTGGACACGATCCGGCCCTCGTTGAACGGATACTCCAGCGGATGGCTCAGCGAGACGAACTCGAAATCCTGTTCCACGTTGGGGAACGTGAATCCAGACACGAGCTTTATCGTCTCGATGGCTGCATCTCGCGACCACTCGAGCTCGGGAACCAAAGCAAGCAGTTCCTTCTTGGTCGGTGCCCGATAAAAGCCGCCCACCTTGACGTTGACCGGGTGGATCTCACGACCACCGACCACCGTCACGATGGCGTTGCCCGCCTTCTTCAGGCGCAAACCCAGTTCCACGACATCCTTGTGATCCGCCGCCATGTGCACAGCGCTCTCGTAGCCGAGGAAGTCCGGGGCATGTAGCAGGAACATATGGAGCACGTGGCTCTCGATCCATTCGCCGCAATACAGCAGACGCCGCAGCGCCCGCAGCTGGCCGGTCACCGATGCGCCAAACGCATACTCCATCGCGTGGACGGAGCTCATCTGATAGGCGACCGGGCAGATGCCGCAGATGCGTGCGGTTATGTCCGGAGCGTCGGAGAAAGGTCGGCCTTCGAGAAATGCCTCGTAGAACCGGGGCGGCTCGAAGATGCCGAACCAGACATCCTCGATCTCGCCATCGACGACCTTGACATGCATCTCGCCTTCGCCTTCGACTCGGGCGATGTAGTCAACGTCAATGTTTCTGACGTCACTCATGTCACTCTCCTCTCGCGACGGCGAGCGCTTCATGGTGATCGCTCGTGATTCGGAACGGCTCTGCGTAGGCGTTGAAGCTCCGGAACGCATCGACGAGACCCCGATGGGTGACGCCAAGCCGCTCCCAGGCTGCTGCCAACATCTCGGTGTTCGGGCTCTCCATCGGGCCGAAGCAGCCGTAGCAGCCCCGGTTGTACGACGGGCAGATCGCTCCACAGCCGGCCTGGGTGACGGGGCCGAGACACGGCGTGCCGTGGCTCACCATCACACAAGGCGTTCCCTTGCGCTTGCACTCGACACAGACGCTGTACTCGGGAATGTTGGGCCGCCGTCCCTGGACGAACGCAGCCACCACCTCGACAAGACCCATCTTGTCCACCGGGCAACCCCGCAGCTCGAAGTCGACTTCGACATGGTTCTTGACCGGTGTCGATGTCTCGAGCGTGTCGAGATACTCGGGATGGGCATAGACGGTCCTGGCGAACAGGTCGGTGTCCTTCCAGTTCTTCAATGCCTGGATTCCGCCCGCCGTCGCACATGCCCCGATGGTCACGAGGAACTTCGACTCGCGCCGAATCTCGTGGATCCGCTCGGCGTCGTGCGCCGAGGTGATCGATCCTTCGACAAGCGTCAGATCGTACGGTCCCTCGATAACCTCACGCGAGGCCTCGGGGAAGTTGGCGATGTGGACAACGCTGGCGATATCCAACAACAGGTCCTCGACGTCGAGAATGCTCAGCTGGCAGCCGTCGCAAGAAGCGAACTTGTATACCGCAAGTTTGGGTAGAGCCATCTCACACTCCCTTCACTTGGAACAGTCCAGCGACCTCGGGGAACGGGAACACCGCCCCATCAGTGCAAATGAACTTCGAGCCGAACTGGCAATGGCCGCAGACACCGATGGCGCACTTCATGTTGCGTTCCATCGTCACGTAGATGTTCTCCGGGGCCATCGAGTGCCCCTCCATCAGCCGTTCGGCGGTGACGGTCATCATGATCTCCGGTCCGCACACCATCGCCGTCGTATTGGCCGGGTCGAAGCCGACGCGGCCAATGAGACGGGTTACGACGCCGACGGCTCCGTTCCAGCCGCGGTCGGCGGCGTCAACGGTGGTCAGCGTCGACATGTCGGTGCGAGAAGCCCAGGTCTCGAGTTCCTTCTCGAACAAGATGTCGTCCGGAGTACGGGTCCCGTAGAGGACAACAACTCGCTCGTAATCGTTACGGTTCTCGAGCGCGTGGTAGATCGCCGGTCGCAACGGCGCCAGGCCGATGCCGCCACCGATGATCAGCAGATCACGACCCTTGACTTTGTCCATCGGCCACGGTGCCCCGTAAGGGCCCCGAATGCCGACGTAGTCGCCCGACTTGAGGCGACCGAGGGCATGCGTGACGGCTCCGGTGCGTCGGATTGTCTGCAGGATCGTCCCCGAGTTGGAGGCGCTGCTGCTGATCGAGATCGGGACTTCGCCGATGCCGAACGCATAGACCATCGTGAACTGCCCGGGCAGGAACTTGAAGTCGCCGTCGGGCGGTTCGAGCTCCAGAGTGAACGTGTGCGACAGTTCTTCGCGCACGGTACGGACCCGGAACGGTATGGGTGTCATCTGATCGATGACTGTGGGATCAGCGAGTGTCTGCATAGAAATCCACCAACTGGAGACGGGTTGCTGCCAATCGATCGGTCATCACCCGTGCGAATCGTTTCATCATCTTGTAGCCGAGAGCGCAGTCCTCGTCCTGGAGCGATCGCAACTGATCTGCGTCAAAGCGGATCAGGTGGGTCGGATCCAGAGCAAGGGCGCTGAAGGCCCATCGATGTGGTGGGAACAGCCATCCCCAACCGAGCATCTCGCCACGGTGCAGCGTTTGCACGATGTGATTACCCCGGTGCGAGACGTTGAGTTCCAGAGCCACCGATCCGTCGACGATGGCATACGCCGAATCGGCGTGGCCACCCTCTGCGAAGATCAGGTCGCCGCGGACGAACTCGATCTCGCTGGCGATGGCTGCCAACTCGGCGAGTTGCTCGCTGCTGAACTCCTTGAAGAAGTCGTGGTCCCTTAGCGCTCGAGCCAGGCTGTCTTCAGTCATCACACGTAACCTCCCACGCCGATGTGTGTGTCACGCAGGTCGCCACGGCGAATCGCCTCGGCCTCGTGAGTGATGTCTATGCCGACGGGACACCAGGTGATACAGCGCCCGCATCCGACACAGCCCATCTCACCGAACTGGTCCACCCAGCTGGACAGCTTGTGGGTGATCCACTGCCGGTACCTGGCGCCGACCGATTCCCGCATCGGTTGTCCGTGCATGTACGAGAACCCGAGCGTGAAGCATGAGTCCCACTTTCGGGTCCGGGTCGCGTGTGTTCCGTCGAGTGACAGGTTGTCGTCAACGGTATTGCAGAAGCAGGTCGGGCACACCATCGTGCAGTTGGCGCAGGCCAGGCACCTGTCGGCGATGCTCTCCCAGCGTGGGTTCAGGGCGTTGCCCTTCAGCAGATTGGGGAGATCCTCGGTATCGAGGGTCTTGCCCATGTTCTCGGCGGCCGTCGCCAGGAGCTCCTGGCCGGCGTCGATCTCGGCCTGGTCGGCCTTCTCGAGCGCCTCCATGCTCTCCAGCACCTCAGCGCCGGCATCGCTACCGCTCTCGAGCAGATAACGCATGTTGCCGTTGTGGGCGATTTCCGTAATAGCGATGTCGTAGCCGGCCTTGGCGGTCGGGCCCGTGTCCATCGAGACGCAGAAGCAGTTGCCTCCTGGCTCGCCGCAATTGACGGCAACTATGAAGGCGTTTTCCCTTGTGGCGGTGTACCCGGCAACCGTCGGCAGTCCGTTGCTACTGGTGTAGACATTGTCGAGGATGGCCATCGCGGCCAACTCGCAGGGACGGACACCGAAGAATGCATACTTGGGGGACTCCGGAGCCGGGTCGGTTTTGAAACCCTCCGGTCCGATCGTTCCCGCCCACAGAACCGCCTCCGGCGGGTTCAGGTACTGCTTCCAACTCGCGGGGCCGACCACATACCCGAAGAGCTTTTCGTCACCGCGGTGGTCGAGGCGGTACCGCCCCGGCTCCTGCAGATCGGTCCAACCTTTCGGGAGATCTTCAACCCCATCGATCTCGTCGTAGACGAGGGCCTCATTCCGGATAACCGGCCCGATGACGCGATGGCCTCTTGCGGCCAATGCTTGAATCAAACGGCCGACACCCGACTGGCCCGAGACGTACATCTCGCTCACAGCCGAATCTCCTCTCGGTAACTCTCTCACGGTACGAACGAGGTGTGCTTAGGTAATGGGTCTATTGGCCCCACTTGAGTGGCGCTTGACCCTTGTACAGAGGCTCCTGGACTGCTGTGCTAGGGCCGGTCCTGCGTGTGCATGCGCGGGATCTCTGAAAATCACCAAACCTATCGATAGGCGGAAAGCATGACAAAGTGGGTTTATACCTTCGACGAAGTCTCAGAAGCTGAGGCTCTAGTTGGAGATTGGGACAGCGTCCGCGGTCTGCTCGGCGGCAAGGGTGCCAACCTCGCCGACATGACCAGGCTGGGTGTCCCAGTGCCTCCCGGATTTACTGTGACGACCGAGGCCTGCAACGCATACACCGATGCCGGCCTCACCGTTCCTGAGGGAATGTGGGATCAGGTCCGGAGCGCGCTCGACCACGTCGAGGAGAAGACCGGAAAGAAGTTCGGTGATCCGAAGAACCCGCTGCTCGTATCTTGCCGCTCAGGCGCCAAGTTCTCGATGCCGGGCATGATGGACACAGTCCTCGACATCGGCCTCAACCATGAGGTTGCCGCCGAGCTCGCCGAGATCAGCGGCGACGCTCACTTCGCTTACGACTCATACCGTCGTCTCATCCAGATGTTCGGCTCCGTCGTTCTTGGTAACCCCGATGAGCCGTACGAGGAGATCCTCGAGGAGTTCCGCGCCAAGACCGGTGTCGCTACAGACGCCGAGCTCCCCACCGATGCTCTCAAGGACATCGTGGAGCGTTTCCTCGAGATCACGCCCCGGTTCCCCTCCGATCCCGACGAGCAGCTCAAGCTGGCGGTCGAGGCCGTTTTCAAGTCGTGGAGCGGCAAGCGCGCCGTCGACTACCGCAACGCCTCCAACATCGCGCACGACCTCGGCACCGCCGTCAACGTGCAGACGATGGTGTTCGGCAACCTCGGGGAAGACTGTCTGACCGGTGTCGCCATGTCCCGTCACGGTGCGACGGGTGAGAACCACATCGAAGGTGACTACCTCTTCAACGCTCAAGGCGAAGACGTTGTTGCCGGTATCCGTGCGACGATCCCCGTCGGCCAGATGGCCACCGACATGCCAAAGGCATTCGAAGAGCTTCAGGCGATCTCTGATCAGCTCGAGCTGCACTATCGCGACATGCAGGACATGGAGTTCACGGTCGAGAACGGCAAGCTCTGGTTGCTGCAGACCCGTGATGGCAAGCGCACTGCTCAGGCTGCGGTCCGCATCGCCGTTGAACTCGTCGAAGAGGGCAAGATCTCCAAAGAAGAGGCCGTGATGCGGGTCACCCCGGATCAGATCGACTTCTTCCTGCACCCGCAGTTCTCGATCGAGTCCCGCAAAGAGGCCAAGGCGGCCGGCAACCTTCTCGCCGAGGGCCTGAACGTCTCACCTGGTGCTGCGGTCGGGATGGTCGCCTTTGATGCCGACACGGCCGTTGACTGGGCCGAAGCGGGCAAGAAGGTCATGCTGGTTCGTCCCGAGACCAAGCCCGATGACGTTCACGGCATGCTCGCTGCTGAGGGCATCGTCACCAGCCGCGGTGGCCGTACCAGCCACGCCGCTCTTGTCGCCCGTCAGTTCGGCAAGCCCGCTGTTGTCGGTATCGCTGAACTCGATATCGATCTCGAAGGCCGCACCATGTCGGTTGGCGACCGCGTTGTCGCCGAGGGTGACTTCGTGTCCATCGAGGGCACCAGCGGTGAGGTCTTTGTTGGCCAGCTGCCCACCGTCATTCCCGACATCAACGACCGCTGGCTGTCGACGCTGCTGGGCTGGGCCGACGAGTTCCGTCGTCTCCGTGTCCTCGCCAACGCCGACTATCCGGTCGATGCGAAGCGTGCTCTCGAGTACGGCGCCGAGGGCATTGGCCTCTGCCGCACCGAGCACATGTTCTTCGAAGCAGAGCGCCTCCCGACCGTGCAGCGCATGATTCTTGCGGATACCACCGAGGAGCGCGAGGAAGCTCTCGACATCTTGATGCCGATGCAGCGTGGTGACTTCCGCGGCTTGTTCGAGGCTATGTCCGGCATGCCGGTCATCATCCGCATGATCGACCCGCCGTTGCATGAGTTCTTGCCGGCGCAGGGCGATCTCGAGCACGAGTTGCATGATCTCGAGAAGGACACCGCGGCTTCGCACGATGCCGAGATCAAGGAGATCGAACGCAAGATTGGTCGCGTCGAGGGTCTCCATGAAGAGAACCCGATGCTCGGTTTCCGCGGCGTTCGCCTCGGCATCTTGATGCCGGAGATCCCGAAGATGCAGGCCCGGGCCATCATCGAAGCCGCTTGCGATGCCAAGGAGAACGGGTTCGATCCGAAGCCCGAGATCATGATCCCGGTCTCCATTCACGTGAAGGAGATCGAGCGGGTCAAGGGATTCATCGTCGAGGTCGCCAACGAGGTCATGGCCGCCCGTGGCATCGAGGTCGAATACCAGGTCGGCACGATGGTCGAAACACCACGCGCTGCATTGACGGCCGGTCCGCTGGCTCGTGAGGCTGAGTTCTTCAGCTTCGGTACCAACGACCTGACGCAGACCACATTTGCGATCAGCCGTGACGATGCCGAGAAGAGCTTCCTCATCAAGTATGTCGAAGACGGCATCCTTCCGGTCAATCCGTTCCAGACGCTCGATCGTCTCGGTGTCGGTGGTCTCATCAAGATCGCCGTAGAGGGTGGCCGCGCCCAGCGTCCCGGCATGGAGATCGGTATCTGTGGTGAGCACGGTGGCGATCCCGAGTCGGTCGCTCTGTGCCACGAGTTCGGTCTCGATTACGTGAGCTGCTCACCGTTCCGGGTGCCTGTCGCCCGCCTCGCTGCAGCCCACGCCGCCATCAACGACGCGTAACCTCCAATCGGAAGTTCCGCTGGAAGAAACCCTCCCTTTTGGGGAGGGTTTCTTCTGTCTGGGGGGAGAGGAGAGTTCGTCAGCCCTTTGGGGTCACTGTGCTGTGAACGCGACCAGGGCCACATGACCTCTTGACCTCCGCTTGCGGTGGAGTTCCAATGTGAAGACGACTCTGGAGTTGAAGATGACAAGCTCGGTTCCTCGGACGACGTTGCCGATACACGGAACGACGCGGTACATACGAACGTATCTGGAAGTGGACAACGGAGTCCTGAAGTGGGAGGTGCCGCGCACGCTGCTGGGGATGGTCCCGATCGGTTCGCGGATGATCGATGTCCCGATCGCCGACGTCGCTGGGGTGCGGATGCGACGCTTTGCTCCCCACCCAATTCGAACGGCCATCGGCGTTGCCCTGGTGGTGGCGCCGTGGTTCCTCCTTCCCTGGTGGGCGGCGGCTCCGCTGCTCATCCTGGGCTTGTGGACGATCCTGACGGCACTCGGCCCCCACCTGGAGGTAACTACGAAGTCGGGGATGACCCACCGGTCACCCGTCTGTTTCCGTCACTCATTTGATGCCGAGCTGTACATCGCCGCGGTTGAGGACATGATTGCTCAGTAGGTCTGTGCTGCCGGGCCAATCCACTGCTGAAGCGCCTCCGTATGGGAAACTCGAACCATGGATGTGCGGATACGAACAATCAAGGGCGGCGAGTGGCGACTGTGGCGATCGCTGCGGCTGCGTGCGGTCGAGGAGTCGCCTTCATCGTTCCGGGGCTCGCTCGCTCAGGAGTCGGCCGAGGCTGATGAACGGTGGGTCGAACTGATCTCGAGAACGGCGGACAATCCGAAGGGGCTCCTGCTGGTGGCGGAAGCCGACGCGGACCCGGTGGGGATGCTCTTCGGCCGCATCGATGACAGCAGCGAGTACCTCGATGTTGGTGCCATGTGGGTCGATCCTGACGTTCGCCGAAACGGCATTGGGAGCAGGCTGATCGATGCTGCCCTCGACTGGGCCCGCGCCGCCGGAGCCAAACAAGCGGAGCTGTGGGTGACGGTCGGCAACGACGCCGCCGAACGGTTGTTTGAGAAGTCCGGCTTTGCCGCGACCGGAGACACCGAACCGCTTCGGGAAAGCTCCGAACTAGTAGTAGCGAAGATGTCCGCCCACATCTGAACCTCCCGTGTCGGCCGGCACAGGCGGGCGGGTGGCTACTGGCCTTCGTAGGACTCCACCACGTCTTCCACGATGACGAGCTCGACCCCGGCCGTATCAAGGATCTCGGGGGTGTCGCCGCCGGCGTGATACCTGCGCCTCGCCACGACCTTCGATACCCCGGTGCTGGCGATGAGCATGGCGCAGACGCGGCAAGGCTCCATGGAGCAATAGATGGTCGTGCCTTCTAACTGGAGCCCGTAGCGAGCGGCCTGGACGATGGCGTTCTGTTCGGCATGCACAGTGCGAACACAGTGCTGCCGGATCGTCCCATCGTCATCGATAACCTGCTTGAGGTCGTGGCCGGCATCGTCGCAATGTGGCATCCCCGAAGGAGATCCCACGTATCCGGTGCAGATGATGCGTTTGTCGCGAACAACGACACAGCCACTCTTGCCGCGATCGCACGTGGCGCGGGAGGCGACTTGGTCAACGAGGTCGAGAAAGTATTCATCCCAGGAAGGTCTCATGCGGCCACGTTAATCCTGCGGATGGTTGCTATTCACCCGCCGCTAGCCTCATCGACGCCGACCTAAGAATGGGAGACCGAGATGTATCGAGCCGCCGACGACCGCTATGACAATATGGCCTACGCCAGAAGTGGGCGCAGTGGCCTCGATCTGCCCCGCATCGCCTTGGGGTTGTGGCAGAACTTCGGGACGCAATCACCGCTCGAGAACTCGAGGGAGATGGTGCTCAACGCTTTTGATCGCGGTGTCACCCACTTTGATCTCGCCAACAACTACGGCCCTCCCTACGGTTCAGCCGAGGAGAACTTCGGGCTGATCATGAGCGCAGATCTCGCTCCGTATCGTGACGAGATCGTCGTCTCGACCAAAGCCGGGTATGACATGTGGCCCGGTCCCTACGGCCAGGGTGGTGGTGGCCGCAAGTACGTGCTGGCCAGCCTCGACCAGAGCCTTGCCCGGATGAACCTGGACTATGTCGACATCTTCTACTCACATCGCTTCGACCCGACCACGCCGCTCGAGGAGACGATGGGCGCTCTCGCTACGGCGGTCCAACAGGGCAAGGCCCTGTACGTCGGCATTTCGTCCTACGGTCCAGAGAAGACGGCCGAAGCCGCTGCAATCCTTCGACAATTGGGCACACCGTGTCTCATCCACCAGCCGTCGTACTCCATGCTCAACCGCTGGATCGAAGACGGCTTGCTCGACGTCCTGGAGACGGAGGGCATCGGATGCATCGTGTTCTCACCCCTGGCCCAGGGTCTGCTGACATCGAAGTACCTCAATGGGGTCCCCGAGGATTCACGAGCAACCGAAGCCGGCGGTTCGCTGCTTCCCCATCACTTGAGCGATGAGAACATCGGCAGGATTCGGGGACTGAACGAACTCGCTCTGCAACGCGGTCAGACGCTGGCGCAGATGGCCCTTGCCTGGGTGTTGCGCGATCGTCGGATAACAACAGCGTTGATTGGTGCCAGCAGGTGGTCGCAAATCGAAGACAGCCTGGGAGCCCTCGACAACCTCGAGTTCACAGAAGCGGAGTTGGCTGAAATCGACCAGTACGCAACCGAGGGCGACATCAACCTGTGGGCTAGCTCGAGCAACGCCGGCTAGAGACCAAACGCTAGGAGCCGACGGCTTTCGCCCCGTGGTCGTAGACGGCGGTGGCGTAGGCGTTGATATAGCGACGGCGGGCGAACTCGTTGTCTTCCTTGCGCAGTGCCATCGAGCCGATCACCAGATCCGGTGTCTTCTCAACTGAACGGGGAAGGTACTCAACCGCGTAGGCCCAGGCGCCGGGGGAGCGGTTCTCGTCCCAGTCGAGGTAAGCCGAGAAACTGGCCCCGATGGTGTCACAGCTCAGGTACTCCGACGACACCCTGGTGGGGAGAGAGCTGTAGAGATCGAGGCTGTATGTGGCGCCGTTGTCTCTGGCGAGATCGAGGAAGAACGCCTCGAGCATTTCGGGGCTGCCGGGTTCGCACATGGCGATGGCCTCCCAGTGCTGAGCGACCGCCGCGTCGGGTGATACGGAGATGTACGCCCGCTCGCCGAGATGCAGTATTTGCAGAGAGTTGTCAAACGTGGGAGCGCCGTCCTCGTGCCACTCCATTGTCACCAGGGGACGCATCCCGAGCTGCTGCTGGACCATGGCGAACGCCTCATCCTCATCGTGTATCTCGAACACGTCTGAGGCCACTATCCCCATATCGAGAGGAACGATCGGCATCAACACACGGCCGTGCTCCGTTTGGAGCCGGACCTCTGTGAGTTCTTGCTGAAGCTCTTGGTCGAGCGCAACAGGGTCGAGAGTCAACGTCTTATCCTCCTCTTCGTCTTCAATCGGTCGAGGAGCGCTGCTACCTGAGCCTCTTTTTTGCCTGCCTCACCATGGGTCATGGCGAGCGCGGAGAAGGCCCGGAACTCGTTCCGGGCCTTCCTAACGGGTCGAGATTCAGCGGAGGATATCATCGATGTCCAGCTCGTCGAGATGCCCGCAGCCATGCAGGTCCTCCAAATAGGCTCGAATGTCATCCTCGGCATAATCGTCGTCGCGCATCATGGCGACACCGTGCCGCAGCATCTTCTCGGCGCAGTCGGGGTTCTCCGCAAGGAAATCGCTCATGATTTCGCTGCGCCGTCGGCCTCGTCCCCGAGGGGCAAAGCCTCCACAGCGCATCGCCATGTGCCTGCGCATCCTCATTCGTCTGTGATGTCCGTGCATGTTCTTGCTCCAATCAATTTCGATACAATTTGTAGCGCTACAGTTTGTAGCATAACGCACCCAACCCGACTCTGCAACAAAATGTTGTACAGTTGACGCCATGGGACACGGACATCGCCGCCACGGAGGTCATCGGGGGTCCCGCCGACGTGATCCCCGGGTAGCGCGGACGCGCCAGGTGGTGCTCGAGGCCGCCAGGAAGCTCCTGGTCGAAGAGGGGGCCGACGCCGTCACGGCGCTCAGGGTCAGTGAGGTCACCGGTATTGCTCGGACGACCATCTACCGGCACTGGCCACAGCGAGAGGATTTGCTACGGGACACGGTCGCCCTCGAGGAGGCAGAGCCTGCGATCGAGCTCACAGGAGACACGCGGGCAGATCTAATCGTTCTACTCAGCTTCATGGCCGAGCAGATGGGAAGGCGCCGCGGAGCTCGCATCATGGCCGTGGCTCTGGATCGCTCCGGTCTCCGCGGCGAAGCGGGAGGGCCGCACCGCGAGATCGTCAGTCGCAGGATGGACCCGCTGCGCCGGGTGATCGAGAGCGGGGTAGCAGCCGGCGACCTGCCGGGAGACCTGGATATCGATGGGGCTGTTGCCAGTCTGGCGGGACCACCCTTCTTCCGTGCCGTGTTTCTCCGCCAGAAGGCCACGGCTGAGTTTGTCTCCGAAGTTGTCGATTCCTTCCTCGCCGCTCACTCGCAGTAGCGAAATAAACGTGTATCACCGGCGCTGCCGCGCGCTCTTGTTGTCCGGAATGGCACCCGGTCTGGATGCACAGCGGTGGTGGGTGGTGATTTGCTGTGGGGCTGGTCTTGGCGGTGTTGTCGTACGGGCGGGGGGTCCGGGCGACAACACCGACCAAGAGTCAATGCCCTGGGTCTTTGTACAGCCGTCTAAGACGCGGAATCGACAGCGTTCCAAAGGTGCTGTTGTCTATCAACGACCTCGCCGGTCAGCAGGCGCTATGGAGTGTCACGACCCGAGTCGCTGGAGAGGTCACCTACTCGGCTGCAGCCTGAGTTGAGCGATTGCGCAAACGCAGAGCCCCCGGTGATTTGGGAGTCACCGGGGGTCTGGCGCGGGCGGACGGCTGCAGGCCGGTCTCGGGAGGGAAGGGGAGGAGTCGCCCGAGGGGGTGCGGCTGCAAGCCGCCGCTGGGATCTAGCTGACGAACCTCATCGTCATGGGGTACCGGTAGTACTCACCGGCCGAAGCTCGCAGGGCACCCTTGATGGTGAGCACGAACCAGGTGATCAGTACCGCCGGAAGTGCCAGCAGCCCGATCAGGAAGATGATGCTGATGGCCGCGATGATGCCGTAGATCATGAATGAGATCTGGAAGTTGAGCGCCTCCTTGGCATGGAACTCAGCGTATGGCTCATCCCTGCGGAGCAGCCACATCACCAGCGGCCCTAGGGCTGAGGGGATGCCGACGAACGTCACGAATCCCGATAGGTGGCTGAGCGTTGCCCAGTTGCGGACATCCGACGTCACTTGAGGGTGGGTGGTTTGGGTGGTCATGGTGCGCCTCGTTTCAATGGTTGTTTGCTGCCCTCACCTTCTCGCAATGCGACGCTGCGGTCTATCAGGACTGACCCTGGTCGTACCCTGATACCCCTGAGCCAGAGGTCGGTATCATCGGCCTATGTCTTCTCTCAAGTACGATCGTGAGACGGCCCTTGTGGTCGTTGATGTCCAGAATGACTTCGCCGACCCGAACGGAAACATCTACGTGAGTGGTGGCGAGGACGTTGTCCGTGTGGTCAATGCCGAGATCGCCCAGGCGCGCAGTGCCGGCGCCCGGGTTGTCTACACAGCCGACTGGCATCCGCCGGCGACCCCCCACTTCGCCAAGGACGGCGGTACCTGGCCGGTGCACTGTGTCGGCGATACGTGGGGAGCAGCCTTCCATCCCAACCTCATCGTTGACGGTCCGGTGATCCGCAAGGGAACCGGAGGTGAGGACGGCTACTCCGGGTTCTCGATGAAGGACCCTGAGGGCGACACCGTCATCGCCACCGGCCTGCGTGACCAGCTCGAGCGTTGGGGTATCAGGAAGGTCGTCGTGTGCGGTCTCGCCACGGATTACTGCGTGAAGGCGACGGCTCTCGATGGCGTCAGCGCCGGGTATGAGGTTGCCGTGCTCGAGGACGCAATCCGGGCCGTCGATCTCGAAGTAGGTGATGGCGAACGGGCCATCGCCGAGATGGCCGACGCCGGGTGCTTGCTGAGCGGTGCCCTCAGCTAGTGACACTGGTTACCGACCAACGCATAACGAGGGATCTGGTTCGTCTCGGCGTGAAGGAGGGCGAGATCGTTCTCGTCCACAGCTCGCTGTCATCGATAGGCAGCGTTCCCGGTGGTGAGCAAGCCGTCGCTGCGGCGATACGCCGCGTGGTAGGCCCGCACGGAACGATTGTTGTTCCGTCGCAGTCCTGGCAACTGTGCGATCCCACGTACCTGAAGATGGCCCCGGCGGAGACTTGGGATCAGACCCGGGACTCGCTTCCGCCATACGACAAGAGGTGGACTCCGACGCGGACCATGGGGCGTCTCGCCGAAGCCATCCGTACCCACCCCGAGGCTCTACGCAGCGATCATCCCCACCGCTCGTTTGCCGCATGGGGGCCCGCGGCCGCCGATATCGTCGCCGAGCATGCCCTGGAGGACCCGGTCGGAGAAGGGTCGCCGCTTGCCGTGCTCGACGCCCGGGGCGCCCGGATACTGCTGCTGGGGGTTTGCTACGACAAGTGCACCGCGCTCCACCTCGGCGAGAGCCGCAGCGGTCTGCAATTGCGCCGGGTCGCCAACGGTGCCCCCATCCTCGTCGACGGTGAGCGAAGCTGGATCGAGTTCACTGAGCCGGCGGTCGATGATTCGGACTTCTTTGCGGTCGGCGCCGCATTTGAGGCCGATCAACCCGACTCGGTCAAGCATGGCAGGGTCGGCCACGCCGAAGCGCGCCTGATCGACATGCCCGCTCTCGTGGCTTTTGCGGCAAAGTGGATGGCCGAGCACCGGGACGGGAGACAGGCGACGGCAGTACCCTTTCGCTGAGCGGCACGAGGGAGATCGATCATGTACCAGCCCGAACTGGAGACGATGAGCCCGGGGGCGAAGTATCAGTTGCAGACTGAGCGCCTGATTGCACTGGTCGACCGGCTCAAGGCATCGGACGTGCCCTACTGGCAGGACAAGATGGCAGGGGTCGATTCGGTGAAGTCGATCGATGACATCACCAAGCTGCCATTCACCGTCAAGTCCGAGATGAGAGATTCGTTCCCCTACGGGATGCTGGCCGTACCTATCGAGGACTGCAATCGCATCCATGCTTCCTCGGGTACCTCGGGTAAACCCACCGTCGTCGCGTATACCAAGGGTGATCTCGATGTCTTTGCCGAGGTCAACGCTCGTGTCCTGGGCTGTGCCGGAGCCCTTCCCAGCGATGTCTTTCACAATGCCTACGGGTATGGACTGTTCACCGGCGGTCTTGGCCTTCACGGAGGGGCCGAGTTGTTCGGAGTGACTGTCGTGCCGGCATCGGGCGGGAACGCAGCTTTCCAGGTCGAGCTGCTTGCCGATCTCGGAGCACGTGGTTTCAGCGCCACGCCGTCGTTCTCGCTGCTCCTTGCCGAGCGAGCCGTTTCGGCGGGGTTGATGGATCGCATCAAGGTCGAGTACGGCATCTTGGGAGCAGAGCCATGGTCCGAATCAATGCGAGTCAAGATCGAGGACGCCTGGGGGATAGATGCGCTCGACATCTACGGCCTATCCGAGATCATCGGGCCCGGGGTGGCAATGGAGTCCGTTGCTGCCAAGGGCGCACCCTTCATCTTCGATGACCACTTCTACCCCGAGATCATCGACCCGGCGACCGGAGATCCGGTGCCCGACGGAACCCAGGGCGAGCTGGTTCTCACCACACTGACCAAGGAAGCTCTGCCGGTGATCCGCTACCGGACCGGTGACATCACCCGGTTCATCGACGAGCCATCTGGCTGCGGGCGTACCTTCCGGCGGATGGATCGCATCAGCGGGCGCGCCGACGACATGCTGATCATCCGCGGAGTCAACGTGTTCCCCTCGGAGATCGAATCGGTTGTTCTTGCCGAGCCCGGTGTCTCCGGGCAGTGGGCGATCATCCTCGACAAGCGTGGCACGATGGTGGAGATGGTGGTGCGCTGCGAACTGGCGTCCGCAATCGAGATTCCCCGCCGGGACCACATTCGAGAGCGCCTCGAGAATGCTCTTCACAGCAGGCTCCGCTCCCGGACGACCGTGCGGATCGGCGATCCCGGCTCGATGCCCCGATCCGAAGTCGGTAAGGCCAAGCGTGTCTTCGAGCAAGTTGATGAGAAGGACCCGTTGGGTGATTGACAGACCCCTTCTCGGCACGCCGCTGTGGCGCTGCCGGTCCTTTCAGAGAGAGGACGGATTCCCCTCTCCCCTTGGCAGGAGACGGCGAGCTGAACTCGGCTTGCCGAATTCGCCGCGCGGCCCGGTGAGGGCATGGTGCAATGCAACCTCGTCCGTGTTCTACGATGCGATCTTGATTGCCGCATCGAAACGGAATCGGCCTTGACAACCAATCAGCAAAACAACGGCGGCAACCTCGGGACCTTCGCCGGGGTATTCACGCCGTCGATCCTCACGATTCTCGGCATCATCCTCTTTTTGCGCCTCGGCTACGTCGTCGGCAACGGTGGATTGCGCAATGCTCTCATCATTATCGGCATCGCTACCGCGGTATCGACCCTCACCAGCATTTCGCTTGCGGCTATTGCGACCAACATCGACGTGAAGGGCGGCGGCGACTACTACATGATCTCCCGCACTCTCGGTGTTGAGTTCGGTGGCGCCATCGGGATCGTCCTGTTCCTAGCGCAGTCGGTGTCGATCGCCTTCTATGCAGTCGGGTTCGGGGAGGCGGCCACGGCCATATTCGGACTCAACACAGATTGGGCGGCTCAACTCGTTGCCGCGGGAGCGGTTCTGCTGTTGTTCGGGCTGGCCTGGGCCGGTGCAGATGTCGCCAGCCGCTTCCAGTTCGTGGTCATGGTGCTTCTGTTCGCTGCGCTCGTCTCCTTCTATGCCGGTGCGATCCCCGGGTTCGAGACGAGCGTCGTGAGCGATGGATGGTCGAGCCCGGCCGGGTCGCTTGGCTTCTGGGCGATCTTCGCCATATTCTTTCCGGCAGTCACCGGGTTTACGCAAGGTGTGAGCATGTCGGGAGATCTCCGCGATCCCGGCCGTAGCCTGCCGCGCGGTACCTTCGCTGCAGTCGCGCTGTCAACGGTGGTCTATGTCTCGGTGGCGGTCCTGATCGCCGGCAACGCCAACTCTTCGGACCTCATTGGCGATGCCTCGATTCTCAATTCGATCTCTGCTTTCGGTCCGCTCATCGACGCCGGGGTCATCGCGGCCACCCTGTCATCGGCGATGGCGTCGTTCCTCGGTGCCCCCCGCATACTCCAGTCCCTGGCATCGGATCAGGTGTTTCCCGTGCTCAATTTCTTTGCCAAAGGCCATGGTCCGGCTTCGAATCCGCGGCGAGCGGTCGTTCTGTCGCTCGGAATTGCTCTCGGCACGGTCGCCATCGGCAACCTGAATGCGATCGCACCGGTCGTGTCGATGTTCTTCCTCATCTCCTACGGGTTGTTGAACTACGCCACCTACTACGAGGCGAGGGCGGCGAGCCCATCGTTCCGACCCCGATTTCGGTTCTTCGATCGCCGGGCGAGCCTCGCCGGAGCGATCGCGTGTGGCGTAGCCATGGTCGCCGTCAATATCCCGGCGGGTGTAGGAGCCATTGTCATCCTCGGCGGCATCCACCAGTACCTGCGGCGCATTGACCGACCGCAGCGTTGGGCTGATGCCAGCCGGTCCTACTACTTCCAGAGGGTGAAGGAAGGCATCCGCGCCATGACGGCAGAGGTCGACAATCCCCGCAGCTGGCGTCCCCAGGTGCTCGCATTCTCGGCAGACCCCCGCCGGCGGGCCCGACTGCTCCGGTTCGGCTCGTGGCTCGAAGGAGAGAGCGGGTTGACCGCAGCAATCCAGATTGTTGTCGGCGAGGGCGTGGTGAAACGTCGAGAACGGAAAGCCAGTGAGGAGGCTCTGCAGGCTGAGATCGAGCGGATGGGGCTTGACGTGCATGGGAGAGCTGTGCTGGCTCCGGATGCGATGGAGGCCTTGCCGATCATCGTCCAATCCTTTGGGCTCGGCCCGTTGCAGGCCAACACCGTTCTGTTCGGTTGGCCGGAGGAATCCAATCCAGCCCATCTTGCCGGATACGCTCAAGCGGTTCGGGAGACGCACCGGCTTGGCGTAAACGTCGTCAGCATGCTCAGCGATGAGCGGCGCTGGGCAGCGTTGGAGGAACTGCCCCGCAATGAGCGGACAATCGACGTCTGGTGGCAGGACGACGATTCCAGCCGACTTGCGCTGCTCAGTGCCTACCTGTTCACGCGAACCCGACCGTGGGCGAAAGCTCGGATTCGCGTGCTGGCTCCGGTGAGTCTTGACGATGACGTGCCCGCCGTCACCGATGACCTGATTGCGATGTTGGAAACGGCACGTATCCCCGCAAGGGTGGAGTGTGTTTCGACACCATCTGTCGAATCCATCAGTCGGATCTCGGCCCAGGCCGGCTTCGTGATGATCCCGGCAGCGCTTCGTCAGGGCAGCTTCGTGGGGCCGTACGAGCTCGACACAGCCGTGTTGCTTGATGCTCTCCCCACGACCGCGGCCTTTATGGCCGGAGCTGCTGTTGACCTTGCGGCAGGTCCCGAAACAGAGCACAGCATTCGGCTGCGCGCCGCCGAAGAGTTGGTGAGGATTGCGGAGAATCGGCTGCACACCCTCGAGCGACAAAGGGAACGGTTGGAGGCCGAGATCGAGCTGAGGATCGACGATAACGGGTGGGGAGCCGATGACGTGTCTGCCGCCCAGCAGCGTTTGCGAACTGTTGAGCGCAGGATCCTCACGACTCAGGCAAAGCTCCAGTCGGCCAGGACCGATGTTGCGGCGCTATTGGAGCGGGGCAATCACAGCGGTAGCGAATAACCGGTGGCTGTTATCCTCGCCGTTGCTGCGGCCGTGCTTTCGGGCTCCGGGGATTTTCTCGGCGGACTCGCCAGCCGACGCGATCGGGTCATGGCCGTCGTTCTGGTCAACCACCTGGCTGGAGTCGGCACCGTCCTGGCCCTGGGACCACTCTTCGGCGGGATGCTTGATGGCCCCACCATTCTCTGGGGGTCTCTTGCCGGATTGAGTGGGGCGATGGCGGTCGTTGCCCTCTATTCGGGGTTCACCCGGAGCAGTATCGCCGTCGTGTCCCCAATTGCCGCAGTCGGTGCGGGAGTCTGGCCTGCCCTTTGGGAGGTGGTGCGTGGCGACGTGCCGACTGTTGTCGTCATGATCGGGTTGGTGACCGGCCTGATCGCCATCTGGACGATCAGCAGTGGTGGCCACATCTCCGAGGCCGACGACGTTGCTATCGGTGTCCGGTATGGGCTGCTCGCCGGTCTGGGGTTTGGTGGCCTGCTGATCTTCCTCAGCCTTGCCGCCACCGACTCGGGTATCTGGGGTCTGCTCCCGGCGAGGATTGCGGGTTCATTGGTCATGCTCGGGATCGCGGCCCGGACTCCAGGAACGCTCCTTCCCGGACGGGTCTCAGTTGCGCCCGCCATTGGAGCGGGCCTGTTGGTGACCTTGGGAAACGGCCTCTTTGTCATCGCGACCACGGAGGGGTCATTGGCGGTCGTGTCGGTGCTTGCGGCGATGTTCCCCGCGGCGACGGTCATCCTGGCCTGGCTTGTTCTCGGCGAGCGGCTCACTCGACAGCGCCGGATTGGCCTAGCCCTTGCGCTCGTAGCGGTTGCTCTCGTTGCCGGTGGCTAGCCCGGCTCAGATAGCCAAGCTGAACGATGTAGCGGCGGCCTCCCGACAAGCCTCTATCGCATCTCGGGTGAGGAGGACATCGGCACCAAACGAGACATCGTTCACTACGTAGAGCCAGGAGAAGCCTGCCCTCTTTGCCAGCGGGATGATGTCGGTGACGGTGTCGAGACTGAGGTAGGTTGATTCGACGAGAAGCGCCTCACAGTCGTCGAGGCAACCTTCCATTCCGGCGAGAACCGCCAGTTCTGCGCCCTGCACATCGATCTTGACGATCGTCTTGCCCGTAGCGAGTTGGTCGAGGCGACGCATCGGCACCGTAATCTCAGTTACGACCGCGGTGTCTTCGATGATCGACTCGCGGTCGAGAGAACTTGTCTGTAGTGACTGACTATTGACGAAGAACGAAACCTCTCCGCCGTGCTGCTCCCCGAGGGCAACCTGATGGATGGCCGCACTGGGGGCGTTGGCAGTTATGTAATCCTCGAGCAGCGGGATCGGCTCGTAGCAGTGGAACGGCACCGGCACCTGCGCTGAGCAGAAGGCGGCAAATAGCCCGGCGTTCGCCCCGACGTCGTGGATCTCGTCAACAGGTGTGGCCTCAGCGACAGCATGGACGAACCGGGCGAGCCGCTCGATCTTCGTTGTGGAGTTCTGGAGGTGATAGGCAGCTGCGATCTCCGGCGGATACCAGAAGTGTCCGACCAGTGGATGCTCCTGGGGAATGGGAACCTGCCGAGCCATGCCAATCTGGAACGCCGCCAGGTTGCGGGTTTCCCGGGTATCGAGTTGGGAAAACATCGATTCGAGATCGACGGAGTCGAAATTGCGATAGCTGTTGGTGAGCAGCTCGATCGTCTCTGTGGTCAGTTGGATGTCCATTGGCCCCTCTCTATCGGCGTACTCGGTCGCGAACTTGCGCAACTCCCCCGAAAACGTCGGGTGAACGCAAGAAGAAGGGAGCCGGTGTAGGCCACCGGCTCCCTTTCTGCCCAGTTGGATGGGCGGTCCTGGAGATTGCGTCCTAGGACACCTTCTCCGAAGGCATTGCGATCTCAGCCTCTTCAGTATCCATCGGGAGAATCAGGTTTGCTACGACGCCAATGACGGCAGCGAGTGCAAGACCGGAGATAGCGACATCGCCGATCGCCAGAGGCGACGACAGTCCACTGACACCGAGACCAAACACCAAGATGAGGCCGACAACGATCATGTTGCGGCTCTTCTTGAAGTCAACCTGTGCCTCGACCAGGGTCCGCATGCCGACCGATGCGATCATGCCGAACAGGATGATCGAAAGGCCACCAAGGACCGGAACCGGCACCGTCCGCAGGATTGCGGCCAGCTTCGGGATCAGGCCCAACAGGATGGCGAACACTGCGCCGATCCGGATGATGAACGGGTCGTACACCTTCGTGACGGCCAGAACGCCAGTGTTCTCTGAGTACGTCGTGTTCGGCGGACCGCCGACCAGACCTGCGAACAGAGTGGCCACACCATCGCCGAGCAGTGTTCGGTGGAGACCCGGCTCATCGAAGAAGTCCTTGTTGACTACACGACCGTTCGCCAGGATGTCGCCGACATGCTCGATCATCGTCACGAATGCGATCGGGGCGATCAACGCAATGGCGGCCCATTGCACATCACCAAGGCCCCATGTCATCTCCGGCCAACCGATCCAGTCGGCTTCACCGACGGCATCGAACGAGAAGTCCCCGTAGAACAGCACAGCCGCCAGGTAGCCGACGATCGCGCCCGTCAGAATCGGGAGCATCTTGAACAGGCCCTTGAAGTAGATCGCCGCGATCAGCGTTGCCGCCAATGTCACGATGGCCAGCCACCATTCACCCTCGGCCATGCCGATGGCCACAGGAGCGAGTGTGATACCGATCACAGTGATCACGGGACCGGTGACGATCGGCGGGAAGATCCGCTTGATGACATCAGATCCGACAAACGTAACGATGATCGACATCGCTATGTACAGCACTGCTGCACCGACGATGCCGGCACCGATCGATGCCCACGAGTAGCCACGTTCCACGCTCAATACGATTGGCGGAATGAACGCAAAGGACGATCCCAGGAACACCGGAACCATTTGCTTCGTGACTAGGTGGAACAGCAACGTTCCTACGCCCGCCGCCAGCAAGGCGACAGACGGATTCAGCCCGGTCAGTAGCGGTACAAGTACCGTTGCTCCGAACATGGCGATGGTGTGCTGAAGACCCAGCACTACCTTCTTTTGCATCGTTAGCTCCATATACCCTTCCTCTCCCACTCAAAGTGAAAGCCACTCCAATTGGAGTGGCTTTCTTCCTTACCCAACGGGTTTGCTACCCGGTTCCGGTCTCCGCCCGAGGCTTCGACCAAGGCTGTCGATTCGGTTGTCAGAGGACCCGGCCAGGGATGGGACGAACCCCATTCATGGGACGAATCCCATAAATGGGACGACCCCTTGATCCCACCCCATCTTGCGACCGTATCTCGATGCTTGTGTTGTTCTTGCCTCATGCGGCGGTGAACACCATCCCGTAGTAGCTGTCGTACGTCTCTTGTCGCACAACCTCAACCGAACCCTTTACGGCCATCCCGAGCTGTGGCTCGTCGATCTCGATTTGCCCCAGCATTCGCATGCCATTCTCCAGCTCGACGATGCCGAGGCCCAGAGTAGCTACCTCGTATTGGGCGGGCAGGTTGTAGACCGTGGTGTAGGTCAACAGCTTGCCCGTCTTCGGTAGCGGCACCGTGTCGAACTCAAAGAAGTCGTTCTGCTTGCAGCCTTTGCAGACCATCCGGAACGGATAGTGCATGGTTCCGCACAGCCGACACTTGTACGCGTATATCTCGCGGGCCATCAGTCCTCCCTCACAAATGTGAGACAAACAACGTTGTTGCCGAATCCGCCGAAGTTGAGCGTCAGCCCGACCTTGGCTCCCTCGACCTGACGTTTGCCTCCGTCACCGCGCAACTGGGTGACGATCTCCCAGGCTTGAGCGACACCGGTCGCTCCCACCGGGTGACCGCGGCCTTTCAGCCCGCCGCCGACGTTGATCGGGATCTTGCCGCCGAGAGCGGTCTCTCCTCGCTCCAAGGCGAGGTGGCCCTCACCCTTGGGGAAGAAGCCGACTTCTTCACTCTCGGCAATCTCGAGAATCGTGAAGGCGTCGTGTAGCTCGGCCACATCGACGTCTTCTGGCGTCAGGCCTGCCATTGCGAACGCATCCTGCGCCGCCTTGCGGACGGCCAACAGATCAGTTGGCTCTTCCCGCTCGAACACGGTGTGGGTATCGGTGGCCTGGCCGATACCGCTGAGTCGGATCATGGGCCGACCCAACTCCCTGGCTTTCTCCTCGGAGACGAGAATGATGGCGGCGCCACCGTCGGAGACCGGGCATGCGTCAAAGAAACGCAGCGGCTCGGCGACGTACGGATTGTTCGTCATTGCCTCGGGAGAATCGAGGATGCCCTCCATCGAGATCTCCTGCTGCAGATGCGCCCACTGGTTGTTGAGAGCTGCGTTCTGGTTCTTGACGCCGACCATGGCGAGATGCCGTTCGGTGACTCCGTACTTGTCCATGTACAGACGAGCGAACATCGCGGCATGAGCCGGGAGCGTCACGCCGTAGATGTATTCGGTGAGCGGGTGGGTCAGGGTGGCGACGAAGTCGGTTGCTTCGAGGTTGTTGACCTCGCGCATCCGCTCCACGCCGGCGACTAGAACTACATCGTCCATCCCCGAGGCCACTGCCTGGAACCCGGCCTTGATGGCGGCCGCACCGGAGGCAGGGCCGTTCTCGATAGCGGCGGCTCCGGCGGGCAGCAGGCTCAAGCTGTCGGCGACCGCACTGGCGAGCGCCGTCTGGTGGTTGACCCGGGGCGCACCCATGTTGGCCACGTAGATCTGATCGACCTCGGTGATCCCGGCATCCTTCAACGCCATCATCGACGCATACGACGCGATCTCCGCAAGCGGATACTCGAGCCGGGTGAACGTCGTGATGCCGATTCCGGCTACGTATACGTCACGCATTGCCCATCCCCTTCTCCATCTCCCAGCGTTGCTGGACGAGAGAGGTGGCGGTCGGGTCATACATCGCCCGTGTTGCTGCCAACGGATCGAGGGGCGGGGTCGGTGGATCGGATGGCGGGAGGATCTTCTCCATCGCCTTCTCGAGAAGCTCGGGAGGTACCGGCCGGCGGCCAACGACCAGCTTGGAGCGGGCTCGATCAAACAGCTCCCTGGTGAGGGCCCACGACGGGACGCCACCGAGCTCGTGGGGAGTCTCGAAGCGCTTCTCGAGCTTGTACTCGATCATCCAGCGTCGGAACCCGATCGGCGACTCGGCGACGACGAGGACCTCATCGTGACCGAGGGTGTCGATGTGGTACTCCATCTTGGCGGCGAAGCCGTGAGCACCGATGCGGAGGCCGCGGCGGAGCGCCAGGGTGTGCAGCGAAAGGCCCAGCTTGGGATTGACCTGGCGACCGTTCACGATCGCAGCCAGTTCACCATCCACCTGGAGGGCGAGAACATACTGATCCTGGAACCGGTACTGGTAGTAACCGAGCAGCTCGGCGTAGACACGGGAGGCGACGACGTCGTAGTAGTCACGCTCCACATGGATCAGCGGTTCGACGTGCTTGAGCAGGTCGGGGATCTCATCCCGGAAGACCTGACGGACGACCACCGCCTCCCCACTGGCAAGCATCATGTACTTGGGCTCGTAGGGAGCCATCTCGTGATCGATCGGCCGAAGGATCTTCTCTAGATCAACGGACATTCGTTATCCACTCCTCTTCTCGAGATAGGACATTGCAATCTTCTCTTGGGTTACAGGCATCGACTTGATTCGTGTCCCCAGCGCGTTGTAAACGGCGTTGGCGATTACCGGCGCGGCGGCGATCATCGTGTGCTCGCCGACTCCACGGGCGCCGAAGGGCCCGTCGGGCTGGGGGACCTCGACAATGATCGGGATGATCTCGTCGGGGATGTCGAAGGCGGTCGGGATCTTGTAGTCGGTGAAGTTCGGGTTGAGCATCTTGCCGCCCTCATCGAAGCGCATGTCCTCGTAGAGAACCGTTGCCAGGCCCTGGACGAGCCCGCCGACGATCTGCCCCTTCACCAGATCCGGGTTGATGGCCCGGCCGGCATCGACGGCGAGTGCCGCCTTGCGCACCCAGATCCGGCCGGTGTCCTTGTCGATCTCGAGGACGACGCCGGTGGCGCCAACGGTGTAGTGGACGTTGGGGTGGCCGCCCTGCCCGGTCTCCGGGTCGCTATTGGCGTTGGTGAACTCGGGCATGAACTTGCCGCTGGCAATGATCGGACCACCGCGCCAGGTCCCTTCCTCGGTCTGGATTCCATCGATAACGAAATCGCTGAGGGGCTTGTTGAAGTCGGGATCCGTCTTACACCGGACTGCCTCGTTCTCCAGATACAACGAGTCGTCCTCGTATCCATAGACCTGGTGGATCACATCGAAGATCTTCGCTCTTGCCTCGACTGCCGCCTTCTCCACCGCCAAGCCAGAACTCCACGTGACGTGAGACGCGACGGTCTGCCACTCGTACGGGTTGCGATCGGTGTCGGGGGTCTCGACCCGGATCTTCTCGACAGGGACGGTCAGGATCTCGCTGGCGATCTGCGCCATAACAGTCAGATAACCCTGGCCGAGCTCCATTCCGGAGACCGTGATATTGATGCTGCCGTCCTCGTTGAATTTGAGGAACGAAGCAGACGAGGCATTCGGCGGCATCGCCGGCGCCTTCCAGAACAGCGCCATGCCCTTGCCGATGACCGTGTTCGGGTTATCCGATTCCTCCTCGACACCCCAGCCAATGGCGGCGGCGGTCTTGTCGATGGCTTCGATGAGACCACTCGGGTTCATGTGCGCACCGTACGAGAGCTCGTCACCCTCGACGATTGCGTTCTTGCGTCGGAACGCCACCGGGTCCATCCCGATCGCCTCGGCGATGCGGTCCATATGCGACTCCAGCCCGAAGTGGAACTCGGAATAGCCGAAGCCCCGATAGGGACCACCGGGTGGGAGATTGGTGTACATGCAGAGCGAGTCGTTGGTGATGTTCGGCACCCGGTACGGGCCGGTCGCAGACAGCCCGGCGGCGTTCACCACGTTGGCGCCGTACTCGACGTACGCACCCGCATCCCAGTAGAGCTTGTGCTCAACGGCGGTGATGGTGCCGTCGTTCATGACGCCGACCTTCAGCTCGGCAATCACGCCCTGCCGTTGATAGGTGTTGTAGAACTCTTGCTCCCGCGTCCACCGGACCTTCAACGGACGCCCCTTGACGAGCGTCGCCATCGCCGCACCGAGGATTTCCATCGACACGCCGGCCTTGCCGCCGAAGCCACCCCCGATGTACGGGGTGATGACGCGGACATCCTTGTGGGTGAAACCGAGCGGCGCCAATGCCTCAGCAAACAGGTGACGCTGGGTGTGCGGAGACTGTGACGCCGTCCACACGGTCAGCCGGTCGGCATGATCCAGCTTGCTCACGGTGACGTGTGGCTCGATCGCACAATGGGCGTACCGAGGCACTGTGTAAGTGTCCTCGAGAACGAAGTCGGACTCCGCAAATGCCTTCTCGGTGTCTCCCTTGCGGATTTTCCGCCAGTGGGCAACGTTGGTGCCCGCTTTGGGGAAGAACCACGGAACGTGGGTGTAGTCGCCCAAATCGGGGTGAACCAGTTCGGCGTCCTCGGCGAATGCCTCCTTGGGGTCAAGCAGTGGCTTGAGGACCTCGTACTCGACGTCGATCAGCTTGGCTGCTTGCACCGCCTCGCGGTGGGACCTGGCGATTACGCCGGCGACTTGCTCGCCGACAAAACGGACGTGATCCTGATCGAAGATGTACCGGTCCTCCATGTACATGCCGAATTTGTACGGGAAGTCCTTGCCGGTGACAACACGCACGACGCCCTTGGCCTCTTCGGCTTTGGAGGTGTCTATGGAGACGATTCTGGCGTAGGCATGGGGGCTCTCCACGATTGCGGCGTGGAGCAGACCCGGCCCGAAGTCGATGTCATCGACGAACTCGGCGGCTCCGCTGATCTTGTCGAGACCGTCGATCCTGACTGCAGGCTGTCCGACGCTCTTCAGTTCGTCGTCATCGGTCTCGGCCTCGAAGGGGAATGTCGTGGTCATGAGGATCCTCCCTCGGCCGCGGCCAGGACCGCTTCGATTATCGGCTCATACCCGGTGCAGCGGCACAGGTTGCCCGCCAACGCTTCCTGCACGTCATGCCGCGTCGGCCTCGGGTTGTTGTCGAGCAGTTCGGTTGCCGATAGGACGATCGCAGGCGCACAGAAGCCACATTGGAACGCGTTATTGCTGAGAAACAGATTCTGCAGCTTGGTCAGGCCTTCATAGCCGACCCCTTCGACCGTGGTGATCTCCTGGCCGTCGACCTCGACGGCAAGGACGAGACAGCTGCGCACGGTCTTACCTTCGAGCAGGATGGTGCACGAGCCACAGTCGCCACGTTCGCAACCGATCTTCGGGCTCTTGACCCCGATCTCCTCCCTGAGGACGTCCAGCAGCACATCGGCGGGGGCAGCGTCGATATCCCAGCGCTCCCCATTGACCTTGATCGTTAACTCCATTGCGTCCCTCTCAAATCAGTCGCGTGCCGTAGGCCGGGCCCTTTCCGTCAAGTCTGTCTTTTGCCGCCGGGAGGCCACGCTCCAACATGACCTCGGTCATCCGAGTGCGGTAGGCGGCCGTGGCTCTGATGTCTGTGATAGGGCTGATCTCGTCGGCCACCATGGCGACTACCTCGGCGACCAAGTCATCGGTGAGCGGGTTGCCGTTGAGGGCAGCTTCGATGCGGGACGACCGGATCGGTGTCGGGGCGACGGCGCCGAACGCTACGCGGTACTGGTCGTCGGGGTAGGCGACGATGCCGACCGCAGCCTGGGCGAGATCCTCACCGGCGTAGCGCATCAGCTTCACATAGACGCCGCCATGGGTGGGGACCTGAACCGTGAGATGGGTGACGATCTCGTCATCGGCGCGGGCTGTGTTGCGCAGCCCGGTGAACCAGTCGTTGATATCGACGCTTCGTGAGCCGTCGGGACCTGTCACATGCACGGTCGTGTCATAGGCCAACAGCACTGGGCCTGCATCGCACGAAGGTACGGCCGAGCAGATGTTGCCGACCAGGGTTGCCCTGTTGCGGATTCCGGTGGAGGCAACAGTCTCCGCCATCTCGACAAACAGAGGTGCGCGCTCCTCCACGATCGGGGAGTTGATGAGGTCGGAGAACGTGACCAGAGATCCGATGTGCAGGATGTCTCCATCGATGCGCAGATCATGAAGGTCGGGTATTGCCTTGATGTCGACGACGAGATCGGGGGCAACCGCGTCGTCGCGCAACCAGGCGACGAGATCGGTCCCGCCGGCGAGAACCCGGGCCGAGCCGGGGTGGCCCGCAAGGATCTGCGCTGCCTCCGCAAGCGTTGACGGACGTTGGTACTCGAACTCTTTGGCAATGACCAAAGCAAGCCTCCTCAGACCCGATCCGGCAATCTTACAAAAAGTCAAGGGGGTGATGCAGAGTCGAAGGTCCCTCGGCGCATGGCCGCGTCTGTTCCCCGCCGGCGCAATGTGAGCAATCCACGAAGCCCGGGTTCTGACGCGCCGATTCATGGCTGATGGGTGAGCTAGACGCGAGTAGCTGCTACTAGCAGGTATTTACAGGACGCGGAGAGTCAAAAGACCTCTGTGCCGTTGCCGTTCGCTGTGAGACGATCCAAGAAGTTCCTAGGGAGTTTGCAGCGATGGGGATGAGGGACACAGCGTGCGGCCGCCGGGTCGCTTGATGACGCACGCCTTCCTGAAGCCTCATCGGTGGCGCGGCGGAGGGGTTCATAATGCTGTGTAGCCAATGCGAAAAGCAGATACCGGAGACCGCAAAGGTCTGTGGCTACTGCGGGTCGAGAGTCACGGTGGGAGAGCTGCCCGAGTCGGATCGGGTCGGCAAGATAGAGCTGCAGGAGCACGAGCGATCAGTCTCAGCCGCGTCCGTCAGTGCAACCACGGAGGATGCTGAGCGGGCCCAGGCTCCCCGCGAGACGGAAGCAATGCCGTCGTCCCATCCCGAGTCGGTCACTGCTGGCCCCGATCCTGCACCCATCGCGTCGCAACCGACGAAGCCCGTTGCGGTCGAGGCCGAGGCGGTACCAGGTGCGTCGGTACCTGTGGCGAGCCTCGAGCCTTCGCTGGTCGCGATCCAGCCCGCGGCACCGATCCAGGCAGCACCGCCGGTTGGTCGCGATGTCGACCCGAATGACCGCGAACCGGTACCGAGCGAGACGAGGGCATTTGGATGGCGCACGTGGATCGGCTTAGTCGGCGCCGTCCTGGTGTTTCTGTCGCCGTGGTTCAATTGGGTCGGCGGACGGGACTTCAACAAGTCGCGTATTGTCGACGAGTTCGAGTGCTGTGAGCCTGCAATAGGCGCCGACTTCGTTCTCGCCGGCACCGATCTCTCCGTGGTTGGGCTGTTGGACGCCGGGCAGTTGATTGCCGTCCTCGGCCTTCTCGGGCTCGTTGCGTTTGCAATCCCTCGGGTGAGGTTCCTCGGTGTGCCGACGGCAGTCGCCGGAATCGGTGTCCTCGTTCTCTGGTACGTGAGGGTCTTCCTTCGCGAGCCGTATAGCTTCACCTTCACTTTTTCTGATCACGTGGGTGTCGGTCCATTCATTGCTCTAGCGGGTTTGGCGTTACTCCTGTTGATGCCGCTCAGGGCACGAAGGACGAATTGAGGAGGCCTGATGATGGCTACCTGCTCTGGCTGCGGATACGAAAACCGTGACGGCGTTCGGTACTGCGAGGAATGCGGCGTCCCTCTTGATCCCGGGTCTGCGAAGGCAGTGCACACCTGTACCGGATGTGGCATTGCCAACCCGAGTGACTACTCGTTCTGTCAGGAGTGCGGTCAGCGTCTCGTTCCCGAGACGATCGATTGTGCCGAGTGTGGGCATCCCAACAATCGGCTGTACAAGTTCTGCGAAGAGTGTGGCCGCTCGCTGACGGAATCCGCGGCGAATATGGGCGATGCAACGCCACCGGTCTTGCCGCCGCCACCATCGGCAATGGCACAGCCGCCATCACCGGCTCCAACAGTCGAGCCTGGTGCCGTGCCTGCGGTGCCTCGACCTTCCCCACCGCCGGCCCCGCCGCGGCGCCGCTGGCCAAAGTTCGCGGCAGCCGCTGTTCTCGTCGGCGCCGTCGCCGGTGGCGGCGCTTGGCTCGCCACAGATCAACCATGGGTCCGCGATGATCCTCCCGATGATGTCGCCGAGCCAGCCCCACCGTCCGCCCCGCCGGTGGAGGCGCCGACAGTTCAAGCCGACCAAGCCCTCGGGGAAGTGACATTGGCAACCGAGGCTGCTCTTGCCCAGCCCACTACGACCCGAGCTGTGACCACGACACGTCCATCTACCGCATCGACGTCGACCAGCACCGCGGTGGCGGTGGAAGACGAGATCGAATTCGACGAAGGCGCGGTCGTGTTCGACGAGTATGAGTCATCGGGGGTGACGCTCGGATCAAGCGGAAGTGCGCATGATCCGCCCGCCCAGGCATTTGGACTGGCTGCACCCCCCGATTCAGACGGAGACGGGATCTACGACTGGCTCGAAGAATGGATCGTCGAGACGTTTGCCCCTATCTACATCTTTGACGAACACGAGCCGTCGGGCTCGACAGAGGGCGCCTTCCAGTCGACGCTCGGGCCTATACCAACCCTCATCTCAATGGGCGGATTCCAGCTGTTGACACCCCTTCCCCCGGGCGACAGCCACCCCAGTGAGAACATGGTCTTTGCCTGGCAGGTATCTCCGGTTCCGACACCGAATGCCGTCAGCAACAACCCGTCGGTAGCCATCACGATCGTCGGTCTCTACCGCAACGACTGGGTAGACCTCGGCTACAGCAATGGTGGCAGCTGGTGGCACTATGGCGACACGGAACGGATGAGGATCTTTGTCGACCTGTCCGGCCCATACTGTGCTGAGCAACAATTGACGCCCGACTGCCTCAGTAGTGCCTCGTACCGGTTGGTGCGCATGACCCTGAACCGTCATCACGAGACGGCGTGGTACGAACCTCACCAGCTCGGTTACATCTGGGATGCACAGGGGCGCCCTCACTTTGCCGCTTTCGTCTCCGAGGGCAAGCACGCGGTCTACGCCAGTTATGAGGAATGTGAGAACGCCAAGGTCTTCGGACCCGTCAACGAGAACTGTGCACACGGCTACATCTGGAGCGATGTCGACTTCCTGCCTGACCTCAATGTTGGTGAGGTCGGACGGCCCCTAATCCAGCAGCTCACCCATGTCCCCGATTTTGCCCGAGTGTTCGGGACCGATGGTGACGAGAGGGCATGGGACCGGAACTGGCGTTTCTGCGGTGGCTACAACATCCCCGTTGAGGATCGCTTCCGGACCAACGACGTCCTCACCTTCTTTGGCCAATCGTCACCGATGTGTGCAGGTCCGGTCGGCAACAAATGGTTCGAACCGCATCAGGTCGAAGGGACCTGGTGGGGGAGCAACCTGCTGCAATACGTCCTCACAGCCGAATCAGATGGCTGGTATCGGTGGGATGCCTATAACGAGCAAGGGACACTCGTTGAGCATGCCTGGGTGTGGGTCGATGGGATGACTCTCTGGGCGACATGGGATGACGGTGCGACCTACTTGCTGGGCTACATCACGAGCTACGGAGCAGACGGTCTCGGCATCATCCAATGGGACAACGGGGTCGTGTTCAGCCGACTTCCGGGAGATGAGTACTACGGCTGAGCTCTGGATCGCGAGCCGCGGCTACGTGTCGAATCCGCGGCTACGCGTCGAATCCGCGGCTACGTGCCGTAGCCGTTGGGGTTCTGGCTTTGCCAGCGCCAGACGTCGGCGGTCATTTCGTCGAGGGTGCGAGTTGCGCGCCATCCCAGGACCGCAGCGGCTTTGGAGGCATCGGCGTAGCTGGCCGGGCCGTCGCCGGGACGGCGGGGGGCAACCCTGGTGGGGATGGTCACACCTGAGGCTCGCTCGAATGCGGCCACCATCTCGAGCACCGAAATGCCGTCACCGGTACCGAGGTTGATGATGTCGAAGCCGGGGTCGCTCGCAAGATGCTCAACGGCGGCGACGTGGCCTTCGGCCAGATCGAGCACGTGGATGTAGTCGCGCACTCCGGTGCCGTCACGAGTCGGGTAGTCATCACCAAAGATGGTGAGCGCCGGGCGCCGGCCTACTGCCACCTGGGAGATCATCGGCATCAAGTTGGCCGGCACTCCCTGGGGATCCTCACCAATCAACCCCGACGGGTGCGCTCCGACCGGGTTGAAGTAGCGGAGCGCAATCGCATTCCAGCGATCGTCGGATTGATAGAGGTCCTGGAGGATCTCCTCGCACATGAGCTTGGTCCGGCCGTACGGGTTGATGACATACGTCGGCGCCCCCTCCTTGAGCGGGAGGTCGTCGCTGAGCCCATACACAGTTGCCGATGAGCTGTACACGATGTTGCGGACGCCATGGGCTGCCATCACCTGTAGCAGTGTGACCGTGCCCCCGACACCGTTCTTGAAGTAGTGCAGCGGCCGCGCGATGGACTCGCCCACCGCCTTGGGAGCTGCAAAGTGAATGGCGGCATCAAAGGTGCGCTGCTTCATGACTTCGGCGAGAGCGTCCTCATCGGTGACATCGACCTCGAAGAAGTCCATGGCGATACCTGTGATCTCGCGCAATCTATCGAGAACCGCCGGCTTCGAATTGGAGAAATTGTCGAGGAGCGTGACATCGTGGCCGGCTTCGATCAGGGCGATGGCCGTGTGGCTCGCGATATAGCCGGTTCCGCCGGTAAGCAAGATCTTCATTTTGTTTCCCTCGATGGAATGAACGGATCCGTTGGGGACTCGCTGAGCAATTCTCGCGTCTTCTCGAGGCCCCATTCGTCAAGAGCGGCGATGCGGTCGCTGCTGCCGCGCAGGCCGCCGAACTGGCGGATGTGCTCGGCCCACTCCTCACGGCCTTCGATCTCAGGACGAGCGATCAGGCAATCCGGGTCGTTGACCCAGAAGCGGCCCTGTTGGAAGGCGCGGCCGCGACCGGTCATCATCGCAGAGACTACGGAGGGCTGGCTGCGGTCTCCATCTTTGGGAAGATACTGTGGTTCGGTGTCGGGACTGACCCGCATGGCGTCGACGAGGCCAACCGACGGGAGGATCGGGGCTCCACAACCGAGTAGATACGAATCACCTATTGCTTCTCGGATGCAATGCAGACCGTGGCGGTAGGCCGCTACCGGAGTCATGTGCTCGTAGCGTTCACCAGGTAGAGCCGCGGCATAGACGAAGTCGATCTTGAAGAAGTCGTAGCCCCAGCGGTGCATGGTCGAGAAGACCTCGGCGATCCACTCCAGAGCCGCAGGGTGAGTCGTGTCGAGGGCGAATAGATCCTGGCCCCAGTTGTGCCCAGCGTGAACGGGGGAGGAGCCGTCGCTGACCAGCCAGTCGGGATGGTTGCGAGCTAGTTCAGATTCCGGTGCCACCAGAAACGGGGCAACCCATATCCCGGCGCGGCGTCCGCTGTCCTTGATTCGAGAAGCGATACCGCCGAGCGATTCGAAGCGATCCGTCAGGTCGAACCAATCGCCGAGGGCGGTCTGGTAGCCGTCGTCCAACTGGATCACGTCGACCGGCAGGTCGAGCCGTTCGATTGCCGCGATGTTTTCGATGATGTCGGACTCGGAGACGGTGGTGAAGTACTGATACCAGGAGCACCAGATCGTCGGGGCACGGCGTAGTTCGGCGACGCCGGCTCCGGCGGCGAAGTCATCCGCCCACCCGGCCAGAGCCGTTTCGATGTCTGTGGTTTCAGTCCGAGCGACGACGGGGCCGGACGCGGAGACGGTCGCCCGGGTGCCGCTTACCTCAACGCTGATGCTGGGGACATCGGTTTGCGCATCGGCCACCGAGTAGATGCGTACACCACTTCCGTCGCCCGGGTCGATCGCTAGCAAACCTTCGCCCCAGAAGGCGTGGGTATCGGGGTTTGTCTCCGGTCGGTAGCAGATGACGCGGTTGCGGTCGCTCACCGGACGCCACGGCGTATCACTGAGCCGGTAGGTTGTCGTGGGGCTCCATGACTGCCAACCGTGCTCGTACACCTGTGCGCTCTCGGGTATCACCATCAGCTCGTCGATTGGCTTCATGTCGATATCGCCCATTCCTACCAACTTCACATGAATCAACAGATTCGCTCAACATCCTCAGTATACGCTGCAGTGGAGAGCTGCTTCGCTCCCTGTGCTGTTGTATTGTGTTGGTCTCTGTGAGAAGCGGCGAACTGGAAAATGGTAGTGCTGCCCCGGCAAAGGCAAACATACATCCTGGACAAGATTCGGCGGTCCGGCGGAGTCAAAGTTGCCGAGCTCGTGTCCGATCTTGGTGTCTCCGACATGACAATCCGGCGGGACTTGGATGTGCTCGAGACCGACGGCCTTGTGGTCAAAGTCCACGGTGGCGCTACTGCGCTTCACCAGCGCGCTTCGCATGAGCCGGGGTTCGAGGCCAAATCCTCGCTGCAGCGCACCGAGAAAGAGGCCATTGCGGTATCTGCCGCATCTCTGGTCGAGCCGGGGACGGCCATTGGACTGAGCGCCGGCACGACCACACATGCGTTGGCGCGACGATTGGTCGAGATCCCAAGGATTACGGTGGTCACCAACTCGGTCTGGGTTGCAGACGTTCTCCACCAGGGGGGGACGTCCGACCAGACGGTTCTTCTCACCGGTGGAAGACGCACCCCTTCGGATGCCCTGGTTGGTCCGTTTGCCGTGGCGGCTCTCCGTTCGATCCATCTCGACCAAGTGTTCTTGGGCGTTCATGGTCTTGACGCCCGCGCCGGTCTGACCACTCCGAACATGCTGGAGGCGGAGACAGATCGGGCCTTGATCGACGCAGGTCGCAAGCTCGTTGTCGTTGCCGACCACACCAAGTGGGGGGCGGTAGGGATGAACACCATCTCCGGACTTGACAGGGTCGACGTGTGGGTAACCGACGCCGGTCTCGGCGCGGCTGTGCGATCCGTCGCTGCGGAGTTGATACCAGACGTGATTCTCGCGGTCGCCGGCGCCAGCGACGCAGACCAGGAAGCCGTATGACGCCGCAGGCAGGGGCCGTCTTTCGGCGCGTCTTTGGATACGAGGCCACAGGGCTGTGGGCGGCTCCTGGTCGGGTAAACCTCATCGGTGAGCACACCGACTACAACCAGGGCCTCGTCCTGCCCTTTGCCATTGCCGAACGAGCCGAGGCTGCGATCGCTCCTCGGTCTGATGGTCACATTCGTGTCTGCTCAGCGCAATACCCGGGTGAGATTGTCGAGTTCAAAGCGAGCAGCCTGAGTCCGGGGCTCCCATCCGGCTGGGCATCCTATGTCGCAGGAGTCCCGTGGGCGATGGAATCGGACCGTGGATTCGATCTTGCCGTCGATAGCGCTGTACCAACGGGCTCTGGATTGTCGTCCTCAGCGGCGCTCATGTGTTCGGTCGCGATCGGACTCAACGAACTGTTCGGCCTCGGGCATTCGCGACAGGAGATGGCCCGGCGGATGCAGCGTACCGAGAACGACTACGTCGGTGCCCCGACCGGGGGCATGGATCAGATCGCATCCCTGCTGTGCACTGAAGGTCACGCCATATTGTTCGATGTCCGGGCCGACACCACAGAGCAGATCCCTTTCGATCCCAGTGCGGCCGGACTCGAGGTGTTGGTGGTCGACTCAAAGGTCCGTCACGGGCACGCGGGTGGCGAGTATCGGGAGCGTCGTGAGGACTGTGAGGAGGCGGCGAGGCGCCTCAACGTTGCATCCCTGCGCGGAGTCACGGTCGGTGATCTTCCGAGAGCTCTCGAGCAGCTTGGCGACGAGCGTCTGGTCAAGCGGACACGGCATATCGTCACCGAGAACCAAAGGGTCCTCGACATCGCTGGAGCGCTATCGACCGACCGGTGGAGCCAGGTCGGCGGGCTTCTGACCGAGGCACACGCTTCGTACCGCGACGACTTCGAAGCGAGCTGCCCGGAAGTCGATGTCGCTGCAGCAACCTTGCTCGAATCGGGTGCGCTCGGTGCCCGTCTCACCGGTGGTGGGTTCGGTGGTGCGGTCATCGCCTTGATACCTCCAGGAGGTATTCCATCGGCCACGGCCGCAATTGAATCCGCGTACGCGCAGCGGGGGTACGACCCCGCCATCATTTTCACTGTCGTGCCGTCCGCTGGTGCGCAACGAATCGCCTGAGTCGCCTTCTGGAGGAGCCTCCCCATGGACAAGACCAAGTTCTCTCTCTACGGCAACAGGATCACCCCAGCGCAGGACCGCAAGGCCCTCAAGTGGCAGAACATGTTCGTCAAGCAGTTCGGTTACGACGCGAACGAGCACTACGACCTGAGCATCCACGACAATGACTACCTCGGTGATGCACTGGGGATCAGGGATATCAGACGAGATACTGGCGGCGATCCGATCAGCGCCGACAGCGGTGTGATCATCTCCACGATCCGCATGGGTTTCGGGCACTACCGAATCGCCATGGCGGGTGCATCTGCAGCGCGGGCGATGGGCTTCACCCCGCTGTGGCTGGACCTGCTCTCGATCCCTGGTGTGCCGTCGGACGTCATCAATTGGTGGAACACCAACTACAGCAAGTACTCGCGGCTGTCGCAGCGGTCCAAACTGTTCAACAAGTACGTGTGGGAGTCGGTGACGTCCGGCGACCGGACGCTTCCCGGGCTCAACTGGGCGCTCAACAACTATGCGATCGGATGGCCGTGGCGATTTCTCAAAGCGAACGCCCGTGATTATCGCAAGAGCGAGCTGTTTGGCCCGCTGCATCAAGCGTTGCCGTCCGAGATGCCGATTCTCACTGCTCACATGTGGAACTGTATGGGTGCGGTCGCCGGCGGGATGACCAATGTCGTCGACATGATGTTCGACAACTGGCCGATGGCATTCCAACTCACCGAGGGCGCAACTCATGCGGTGCAGTCGCCATCTGGCTACTACGGCTTCCGGATCATGAATCAGTTCGATGAGAGGGACCGGCTGCTCGATCCAACCCCGGCCGATGCCATCGAGTTCGTGGGTCAGCACGTTGACCACGAATTGGTCCACAATATCGAGGCGGACTGTGAGGCGCGGCTACGACGTATGGCAAACGGAGAGCCCCGTCGGTTCATCCTCACCATGGGTGGGGCCGGAGCCCAGCGCGAGCTGTTCAAAGCGATCGTCGACCACTGCCGCCCGATGATCGACAAGGGTGAGCTCACGCTATTCGTCAATCTGGGTGATCATGGGGACAACTGGGATTGGCTGAAGGGCGAGCTGGGAGATGCTCCCCTGACGACCCACTTGAACTGGGAGGACACCAAGGCTTTCGCCGACGAGATCCGCGAAGGCGAGGTCGGCGGGCTGCATGTTTTCCTATTCGACAACACATTCCACGGCGTCTACGCCAGCAATTACCTGATGCGGGTGATGGACGTGATGATTACAAAACCGTCGGAACTGGCCTTCTACCCGATCCCGAAGATCTTCAACGAGCGGGTCGGAGCGCACGAGGCCTGGGGAGCCATCCGCAGCGCCGAGCTCGGCGACGGGACCATTGAGGCCCGAACGATTCCGCGGACTCTCCAGGCGATCGACTTGATGACCAAGGAGACCGACCTGATGGAGATGTACTGCGACATGATCGTCAAGAACAAGTCGATCGGCCTCTACGACGGCGCGTACAAGTGTGTCGAACTAGCCACCGGCAAGAAGTTCGATCGGGACGGGCTGATTACAACCACATAGACCAGGCGCAGTTGTCGAGCTGCTCTTGGTCTCAGAGAATCAACTGCTCTTGCTCCGCCCGTCGCAAAAGGGGCGAGCCGTGTCCACCACCAGCGACAGTACGTAACGATCGGTATCCGTTGGCGCCACTGTTGCCGGAGGCGTTTCCGCTCCAGCGGCGGTTTGTTGCAGGCTGGACCGGCGATGCCCTCCATTTGAAGCGGGCTTCGAAAAGCACCGAGACAGCACTCATATTCCAATCACGGCATTCGTTTATTTACGTTGGTATCGGTTCCAGCCGCAAAAGTGAAAGGACTTGTGCAATAACGCAACTTTTCGTAAGATGTCAGAATGGAGGAAGGCATACCGGCAGCGTTGCGACGAGACCGAACGCTTGGAATGGTCCGCGACCGTGAATTCGTACGTGTTGCTGATCTCAGCTCGATCTTCGGAGTATCCGAGGTAACCGCACGCGCCGACCTCGCCTATCTGGCCGAGCAGGGCCTACTACAGCGTGTTCACGGCGGCGCAATCATCCGAGACCCGGAACGTCAGGTTGAGCGAAGCTTCGAAGAAGCCCTCGGCAAGTTCTCTGGTGAGAAAGTCGGCATTGGACATCTCGCAGCAAGTGTGATTCGCTCCGGCGAAACCGCGATCCTCGACGTTGGTACTTCAACGGCAGCCGTGGCGCGAGAGATCGTTGCCAGAGAGGACCTCGTAGACGTCACCGTCTTCACCTCGAGCCTGACCAATGCCCTCGAGCTCGAGTCGGCCATTCCTCGAATCTCGGTAGTGGTCACAGGTGGGACCCTTCGTCCCAAGCAGCATTCCCTGGTTGACCCGATGGCCGGCTTCATTTTCGAGAACATCAACGCAGCGACGGCTTTCATCGGATGCAACGGCATACATCCAGAGTATGGAGTCACCAACGTGAACCTCCCCGAAGCGGAGATGAAGCGAAAGATGGTTGCTGCGGCACAGAGGACGGTTGTCGTCGCCGACGGATCAAAGCTGGGGAACATAAGTGTTGCCAAGGTCGCCGATCTCTCCGACATCGACCTGCTCATAACCGGCCCGTCCGCGCCTCATGGCGTGGTCACGGAGCTGCGGGAGTTGGGTGTTGACGTGATGATCGCAGAGCCCGAATCGCGGGCGTAAGCCGGAGCTCTGCTCTGGAAGACAATGGAGGAGATATGAGGAACAAGCTGATCCTGCTGTTTGCGGTGCTCGCGCTCGTGGCGACCGCATGTGGCGGTGATGATGATTCAACCGATGACGGAACCGAAACGACAGCTGCGACTGAGACGACAGCTGCGACTGAGACGACAGCGGCGACTGAGACGACAGCTGCGGCCATGGACGATGTCGCCCTGCGCTGGATGACCCGTCCGGACAATCCGGAAGAGGCCGCCGTCTATGGCGAGATTTCGGACCAGCTGACTGCATCGCTCGATGGCATCACACTCACCTACGAGCCAGGCTCGAACGAGGGCGCCGGTTATCAGCAGACGCTGCTGACCAACCTCTCGGCCGGTACCGCACCGGACGTGTTCTGGGTCCCGGGGACCGACATCGCCGATTTCGCCTCTCGTGGTGTAATCCTCGATTTGCGTGAGTACGCGGACGCCTCGGGGCATAGCGATGCCGACTTCTACCCCGGCCCGATGGGTCATCTGACCACCGACCTTGCGACCGGCCAGCCGGGCAACGCGCTTTGGGGTCTACCGCGCGACGTGTCCACCTTCGCTCTGTACGTCAACCTCGACCTCATTGCTGAGGCTGGTGTTGCCAACCCGCTAGATCTCGAAGCGGCGGGCGAGTGGGACCTCGATGCATTCAATGAGGTTGTCGATGGTGTCGCCGCACTCGGTGGCGAAATCAGGGGCTATGGGCAGAGCGCATGGTGGGGCCCCTACGGTGCCTGGATGAACAGCGCCGGCGGCGGGTTCCTCACCGACGACCGCACGGCTTGTGGTCTTGACAGCGATGCATCCATCGCTGGTCTGGCCGCACTGCGCGATCTCTATAGCGGCGACTCGGTCATTCCTTACGGTGAGGATCCGGAACCCCCGTTCCGCGCCGGCACCGTTGGCATGTTCCAGAATGGTCGCTGGGCGACCCCCGGTATCCGTACTGTTGATTTCAATTGGGACGTCGTAGGGCTTCCCGAAGGTGCTGCTGGGCCGGGCAACTGGCTGTTCTGGGGCGCCTACGTGGTCAACGCCGATACCGCCGATCCAGCCGCGGCATGGACTCTTGTTGAGGCCCTCACCGAGGCCGGCGTGCAAGCACAGATCTCTGAGCTTGGCGCCAACATCCCGAGCCGGGTGAGCCAGGAAGCGCTTGACGCATTTGTTACCTTCTCGCCACCGGCCAACAACCAGGCATTCCTCGACGGACTTGCCAACAATCCGACCACTGAAGGCCCGCTGTGGGCCGGTAGCTGGCCGGAGTTCGTGACGCTGATGGACAGCGAGATTCAAGCTGTCGTCACGGGTGCCCGTGACCTCGCCGACTTCCAGGCGAACATCTGCAGCGAGACGGCATCCGCATTCGGAGGCTGATACAAGCTGAGGGGACCGGGTCCGCCCGGTCCCCACAGCAACCCCCAGAATTGGAGATGTCATGACTGCCGCGTCCGTCAGTTCTATGAGTACTAGCTCGGAGGAGCCGCGCTGGTTTCTCCCCCTTCTCGTGTGGCGGGTCTTGACCGCAGTCCTGATCACAGGTGCTCTGATTGCGGTAGTCGTTCAACGTGGCATCGTCCTCGATGGGCCGGTGCGCTGGTCGCTGCTGGTCGCTCTTGTCGGTGCGGTGATTGGTGCCGGATTGGCCATTCGGGGCACGCTGCAACGAGTCCACCTCGGCCGACTATCCGGCTTCACGATCGATTTCCTATTCATGGTCGTGTTCGGGTTCATCGCCCTCAATCGGATGGAGATGTTCACCGGTATCGATGCTGTTGGGGAGGCGTTCAACGGCAACATTGCCTGGATCGCGATAGTGATCCTTGGCTGGTTTGTGGCCGGTTTCGCCGACAGGGCAGGCCCAAGCCAGAAGACCCTCAAGGTGGTTGCACGGTGGACAATGCTTGCTGGTGTTGCCGTGCTCACCGTGGCGATGGGTCTTATCCCGGGCCTGGCTGAGCTTGCCCAACGTCTTGTCCAGGGAAACGTCATCCTCTTTGCTCTGGGTGCGGTGATAGCCGCCTTCTTCACGCGCATCCTTTGGTCGGATTCTGCTGCACATCTCTTCAAGACGACTCAGTCGGAGGGCGAGAACATGGACGGCATGCTGTTCGTGGCCCCCAACGTCCTGGGGTTCTTGGCCTTCTTCGCCGGCCCGCTCATTGTGTCGTTGTTCATTAGCTTCACCGAATGGGACGGTCTCACCGACGCCAAGTTCGTGGGGTTCCAGAACTACATCGACCTGTTCTCCGATTCCCTTTTCCTGACTGCGCTTCGAAACATCCTGATTTTTGGTGCGGTTGCCATCCCGCTTGCGGTGATACCGGCACTGCTGCTGGCGGCGCTGCTGAATTCCAAGCTCCCCGGAATGAAGTTCTTCCGGGCGGTCTACTTCTTGCCGTCGATCGCCGGCGTTGTCGGTGTAACGCTGATCTGGAAGCAGCTCTTCAACTCAACCGTTGGCTATCTCAACTTCATGATCCTCAAGGTCACCGAGTGGTTCAACGCAATCATTGGGACCGGCTGGGAAGCTCCACAACCGCAGTGGATCTCTGATGACTCGATCGCGCTGATAGCGGTGATCATCCTGTTCATCTGGCAACAGATCGGCTTCAACACCGTCTTGTTTCTTGCCGGCATGCAGAGCATCGATGGGACGCTCTACGAGGCGGCGGACATCGATGGTGCAGGACCGTGGCGCAAGCTCCGGAGCATCACCATTCCCATGTTGCGACCGACCACGATCTTCGTGGTAGCTACGTCAACGATCTTGGCGCTGCAGCTGTTCAATGAGCCTTTCATCCTGCAGGCACCATCGCCGCCCTCTGGTCCAGGGAACTCGACGCTGACCCCGGTGGTCTATCTGTACCAGAACGCATTCCAAGAGTTCCAGATCGGATATGCCTCGGCTGTCGCTTGGGCGTTGTTCCTCCTGATCTTTGGGATAACGCTGTTGTACTTCCGGCGGAGCGGCGAGGATGGAGTGTTGAGCTCATGACAGCGACAGTCAAGACATCCGAAGCACAAGTAGAGCGCGCAGCTCAGGCTAAAAAGGACCATCGACGCAGGATCGTCAGGACCATCATCGGACGTGGTGGTGCATATGCGATTCTCATTGGCTTTGCGACCGCGATGCTTTTCCCGTTCCTCTTCATGGTCGCCGCGGCACTGAAGACTCCTGAGGACTCATTCCGCTATCCGCCAAAGATCTTGCCTCGCACCTCGGCTACCGCGGAGGTGGCTGGTGTCGAGTACGACCTGTACTCGGTTGAGGTCCCGGGCTCAGGCTCCACCACCGTGTATCTCGCTGAACCCAGAGTGGAGGCCGGCTTGTTTGCCAGTCTCGACGACCCCGAGGCGACGATTTCGTGGCCGCTCGCGCTAGCTACCGACGCGGGTAGAACGACGACGGTTGACGGAGAGATATTGCCGGTATTCTCGGTGCAACAGGGAGGCCGGACGGTTGACCTGGCATTGGTTCGCAACACATCGGTTGGGCGGTTCGTCGGCTTGGACGATGAAACCATCGAGACGTTTGCCGTGGTTCGCACCGCCGAGCGATCCGAGTCGATCGACCCACAGTGGCAGAACTTCTCGGACATCATCGACCTGCGAGACTTCGACCGTTCGTTGACGAACACCATTCTGGTCACGATCCTCGTAGTCGGGGGAACGCTGTTCACCTCGATCATGGGTGGCTATGCATTCGCCAGGATTCGGTTCAAGGGACGAAATACGTTGTTCGTGACCTACATCGGATCGATCATGATCCCGTTCGTCGTATTGATCATTCCGCTGTTCCGTCTCATGGTGGCGCTTGGCTGGGTCAACACCCTCGGGTCGTTGGTATGGCCGTTCATCTTCAACGCATACGGGACATTCCTGATGCGGCAGTTCTTCGTGTCTATCCCGAAGGATCTCGAGGAGGCGGCGTACATCGACGGTGCCAAGCGGTGGAAGATCCTGTGGTCGATCTTTGTGCCGCTGTCATGGCCGGCGATCGCCACGCTGGCAACGTTCATGTTCCTCTATGCGTGGAACTCGTTCATTTGGCCGCTGGTGTCGATCAACGGGGCGAATTCGGAGGACTTCGTGCTCACGATCGCGCTGCAGACGCTCGGCGGGCAAGCAGGCGAAGGGCCGAACCTGATCTTTGCAGCTATCGTGCTCTCCGTGATCATTCCGTTCACGGTGTTCATCCTGGCGCAACGGTACTTCGTCGAGAACGTCGCTACGTCTGGTATCAAGTGAGCGAACCAGTGTTGACCCAATCCGATTCTGTCATCGCGGCCACGCCCGCAGCGATGAAGGTGCCGCATCGCCGGCGCAATGCGCTAACCGGCGAATGGGTGCTCGTTTCGGCGGGCAGAACCAGCCGGCCGTGGCAGGGGAGCACTGAAGCGCCTTCTGCTGAGGTACGTCCCGAGTATGACCCAGCCTGCTATCTGTGCCCGGGCAATACCCGGGCCACGGGTGACGCGAATCCCGCCTACGAAGACACCTATGTATTCACGAACGATTTTGCCGCGCTCCGACCCGACGTAGCGCCCGCGGCTGTCGTGGATGGGTTGTTGCAGGCGGAGAGCGAGCCCGGCACGTGCCGGGTCATCTGCTATTCGCCACGCCATGACCTCGACCTGGCATCCATGAGCCCCGCCGCCATCCGGACTGTGGTCGACTTGTGGTCGAGCCAGGTAGCCGAACTGGCAGAGCGGCACACGTGGGTCCAGGTCTTCGAGAACCGGGGCGCGACCATGGGTGCTTCGAACCCGCATCCTCATGGTCAGATCTGGGCGGGATCGGCCCTTCCCAACGAGCCTCTCAAAGAGGATCTGGAGCAGCGTCGCTATTTCGACGAGCATGGCTCGCTCCTACTTCTCGACTACATCGAGCAGGAGGCGGGTGGCGTTCGAGTAGTTGCCGCCAACGAGTCGTGGGTAGCGCTGGTCCCGTTTTGGGCGGTGTGGCCCTTCGAACTGCTGCTGGTGCCACGGCGGCCGGTTCGATGGCTTCCCGACTTGGCCGAAGCTGAGCGGGGCAACCTGGCGCAGATGCTGGCGGACGTCCTCGGTCGGTATGACCGGGTCTTCGACTATCCGTTCCCGTACTCGATGGGTTGGCACGGAGCCCCGGCTCCGGCATCCGCCTATCCCCACTCCCAGTTGCATGCTCACTTCTATCCACCGTTGCTGCGGTCGGCGACGGTGCGCAAGCACATGGTTGGCTATGAACTGCTGGCGGAAGTTCAGAGGGACATAACCGCCGAGCATGTTGCCGAGAGACTGCGGTCGCTGAGAAGACAGGAGGCGGAATCTTGAGCGGAGTCATCGGGATGCCTCAAGGTTTCGTTTGGGGGGTGGCGACAGCCGCCTACCAGATCGAGGGCTCACCCGATGTCGATGGACGCGGCGAGAGCATCTGGGACCGTTTCTCCCACACTCCAGGCAAGACGTTTTCCGGCCATACCGGCGATATCGCCTGTGATCACTACAACCGGTGGCGCGATGACGTGTCGCTCATGACCGAGCTCGGTGTTTCGGGATATCGGTTCTCGGTGGCCTGGCCGCGCGTCTTCCCCGCCGGCTCTGGTGTCGTGAACGCATCGGGCTTGGACTTCTACGACCGGCTTGTCGACGGACTGTTGGAGGCAGGCATCACCCCATACCCCACCCTCTACCACTGGGATCTTCCCCAGGCGCTGGAGGACGGGGGAGGTTGGATTAGCCGGGATACCGCGTATGAGTTTGCAGAATACGCAGCAGTAGTCGCAGACAGGCTGGGCGATCGAGTCCATGACTGGTGGACAATCAACGAGCCGTGGTGTGTCGCCGAACTCGGCTACAGGTTTGGGGATCATGCTCCGGGGCGTCGCGAGCCAACCGCATGGCTGGCAGCGTCACATCATGCCCTGCTGGCGCATGGTCTCGGTCTGCAGGCCATCAAGTCGGTCCGCTCTGGTGCAAGGGTTGGGATCGTCATCAACGTCGATGCAGTCATGCCTCGTTCCGCTCATCAGGCGGACGCGAGCGCAGCCCGCATGGTCGAGCTGACGAGAAACCGCTGGTACCTGGAGCCCGTGCTGTGCGGGGAGTACCCTGCCGCCGCTGTCGAGCGTTACGGGTGGGACCAAGGTGAGGTTGCGGAAGGCGATATGGCGCTGATCTCAGCACCGATGGATCACCTCGGGATCAACTACTACTCGCGCCAGGTAGTCGGAGACGGGTCAGTTGCTGATGCCGACCGGCCGGGGTCTCTCATCGAAACCGACTTGCCCAGGACGACGATGGGGTGGGAGGTTTACCCCGATGGCCTCCGTGATCTCCTGATCCAGTACCACCAGGACTTCGATCTTCCGCCGGTGTATATCGCAGAGAATGGTGTTGCGTTTCCCGACGAGCTCGAGGGCGACGCAGTACACGATGAGAATCGGCGCGCCTATCTCGAAGCACACTTCGCAGCTGCCGCAGAGGCAGCCGCGGCAGGCGTTCCGCTGCGGGGATACTTCATCTGGTCGTTACTCGACAACTTCGAGTGGCAGCACGGGTATTCGCAACGGTTCGGCCTGGTTTGGACTGATTACGAGACACAGAGACGGATTGTGAAGGACAGCGGTCATTGGTTTGCCGGGGTGACCGCGGGTTATCGCGCCGGATGAGGGGTTGCCTAGGGTGCGTGGTTGTTGCCCTGACCCGACCAACCCGGTGACGAGCCCGCCGAAGGTGCCCAGCGACACACCCCGATGACCCGCAGGGATCGAACGTAGTTCGAATCGGCGATCTGCTGCTGGCCGACTCCTCGGCGCCGGGCACGCTCGAAACCCTGAGCAGCCACACCGTCCGGATCGAAGCCGTGCATGTTGACGAGTTCGCCAACGCCGAAGGTGCGATCAGCTGCAAGGGTATCGTCTTCGGCGGTTGACCAGCTCTCAGGTCGCAACTGACCTATCGGTTTCGGAATCGGGGCCGACTGTGGTCCTATAGGATCCCATTCGCAGGAATGACAGCCGGAGGCGTGGGTGGCATTTGAACTCGAGGACCGATGGGTCTGGGACTTCTGGATCGCAGAAGACCATGGGACCTATCACATGTTCTTTCTCCAGGCTCCGCGTTCGCTCGGTGATCCCGAACTGCGCCACCGCAACGCGTCTGTTGGCCACGCCATTTCAGAGGACCTCATCAATTGGACTGATGTGGGCACGGCCGTCAAGCCCGGTCTGCCGGGGGAGTGGGATGACATTGCCACCTGGACCGGCAGCGTTATCCGTCATGCCGACCGCTGGTGGATGTTCTACACCGGTGCATCCTCAGATGAGGATGGTCTCGTCCAGCGAGTAGGTGCGGCGATCTCAGATGACCTCTTCTTCTGGGTCAAGCATCCCGAGAACCCGCTGCTTGCAGCTCATCCCTTCTGGTACGAGCAACTCGACCATGACGTCTGGCATGACCAGGCATGGCGGGATCCCTGGGTATATCCAATACACGATGGTTTCGAGATGCTCGTCACCGCCCGGGTCAACAGCGGGCCGGGCCCGGAGCGGGGCGTGGTCGGCCGCGCCTTCTCTGCCAACCTGTCGGTGTGGAGTGCGCTTCCGCCGCTGACCGCCCCTGGAGGGTTCGGTCAAATGGAGGTTCCGCAGCGTCTCAGCACCGATCGTGGCGAGCTCTTGCTGTTCTCGTGCGGACCGGAACACTTGGCTCCCGACCGTGCCGCCCTCGGCGAGCCGTCATCGGGTTGCTATGCCTTGTGGCTCGATGGTGAAAAACCACCGTATTCGGCCCGAAGCGCCGTGGCCCTCGATCTGGCGAATCTCTACTCGGTGCGAGCCGTCCAGGATCCCGCCGGCCGATGGGTCGTTCTTGGCTTTGAGCTTGTCGACGAGTCCGGCAGCTTTGCCGGACGCATTTCCGACCCGGTTCCCCTTGATGCAGTGATGCCACCATCGATTCGGGTGGACCGCAGCTAGGGTCTTTTCCCTTTTTCTCCCTTGACAGTCCCGGCTTCGATGCCGTAGGCTGGAAACGTTTCCTGAAAACGTTTCCCATCCCGCGGAGGAGAGGGCTGTGGCAACGATCATCGACGTTGCGAAGCGTGCCGGTGTCGCCGTGACCACGGTCTCCCGCGTGATGAACAACAAGGGACAGGTCAGCGCGGAGACGCGCGACCGTGTGCTCCTCGCCATCGAGGAACTCAACTACCGGCCGAGTCCCGCCGCTCGTAGCCTTCCGCGCGGCAGGGTTCACACCGTCGCTGTGATCGTGCCGTTTGTGACCCACCCCTCAGCAGTTGCCAGGGTTCAGGGGATCGTGCAAGGGCTGCGCGACGTCGATATCCCGGTGAGCATCTTCGACGTCGAGACGCCCAGCCACCAGGGCGAGCATTTCGCCTTGCTCGCCGGAGCGTATCGACCCGAGGGAACCGTCATTGTCTCGATCCGCCCGAACGACCGCGAACTCGCGGCCTTTCGTGAGGCCGGCCTCTGCCCAGTATTTGTTGATGCCGACGTCGCGGGATTCTCGAGCGTCTTCATCGACAATCGTCTCGGTGGCATCCTCGCCACCGAGCACCTCCTCGACCTGGGACACGAGCGAATCGCATTCATCGGTGATGTTGAAAACCTGAGTTTCGGGTTCGATTCGAGCACCAACCGGCGACTCGGCTACCGAGATGCGCTGCAGCGACGCGGCATCGAGTCAAGGGACGGCTACGAGCGGGTGGGCGAGCACGGCCGGGAGACGAGCCGCAGGCTCACCACAGAACTCCTGGCACTCTCAGAACCTCCAACCGCGATATTCGCATCCTCCGACACACAGGCGATAGGTGCGATCGAGGCGGCTCGGGAGATGGGCGTCGACGTGCCGACGGAGCTGTCGGTAATCGGTTTCGACGACATCGAGAGTGCCCGCTATGTCGGGCTGACCACGGTTCGTCAGCCGCTCGCCGAGTCTGGTCACTCGGCCGCAGAACTCGTAAGGAAACACATTCAAGACCCAACGTGTGAACCGACCAAGGTCCCTCTATCTCTCGAGGTCATCTCGAGGGACAGCACCGCTCCCCCGAGGAGCTGAGCAAAACAGACATCTGAGAAGGGAAAAGGAGGAGGAATGAAGGTACGGCACATAGTTGCCCTGATTGCTGTTCTGGCGATGATCGCCGGAGCCTGCGGAGGCGGGGAATTGGAAGCCGCCGCCGACTGTGATGGGGAGATACCCAGTGGGTCAACGGTGACCGTCTGGATGCATGAAGGCTCCGAGTACACCGAAATGAGCGCGGTTCTCGAAGGCTTCAATAGCAGCCAGAGCGATGTCACCGTTGAAGTTGTCGCCATCCCGGAGGGTGGCTACACCGATAGCCTAAAGGCTGCAGCTGCGGCAAACGAGCTTCCGGACGTCATCGAGTTCGACGGCCCGGTTCTCTACAACTTTGCGTGGGCGGGAAGTGTGCTCTCGATGGAGAACTGCATCTCCGACGAAGTGCGTGACAATATGCTGCCCTCGCTCATTGAACAGGGCACCTACGCCGGTGACCTGTGGGGCATCGGCACGTTCGACTCCGGCCTGGGCCTATGGGCCTGGGGCTCGGCACTAGCCGAGGTCGGGGCACGAATCCCGACTGGACCGGATGACGCCTGGACAGCGGACGAGTTCGAGACGATCTTGACCAACCTCCAGGCAGCAGGGTATGAGCACCCGCTGGATATCAAGCCCTGGTACGGATCCCAGGGTGAGTGGTTCGGCTACGGGTTCGCTCCGATCCTGTGGTCCGCCGGCGCCGGTCTGATCGACCGTGACGGCTACGACACGGCCGATGGGGTCCTCAACAGCGACGAAGCAGTCGAGGCGATGACAACGTTCCAGAACTGGGTCAACGCCGGTCTCATCGACATGCAGGCAGCCGACGACTCGAATTTCCTCGAGAAGCGGTCGCCGATTTCGTGGGTCGGTCACTGGATGTTCGGCGCATATAGCGAAGCCGCAGGCGACGATCTCGTACTGCTGCCGCTGCCGGACTTCGGTGAAGGCACTCGTACCGGGATGGGATCGTGGGGCTGGGCCATCGCCAACGGAGTCCAAGACGGTGATGCCGCCATGGCGGTCATCGAGTACATGGTCTCCGATGACGCGGTTCTGGCTGTGACCGGGGCAAATGGCGCGGTGCCCGGCACCAAGACGGCTATTGCCAAGTCGCCGAACCATGCTCCCGGCGGGCCGTTAGAGCTCTACGTAGAGCAGCTCAACGGTGCCCCAGACATAGCGATGCCTCGGGCACTGACGCCGGCGTATCCAACGCTGACGGCGACGTTCTCATCGCTGCTCGACGACATCATGAACGGCAAGGATGTGAAGACTGCCCTTGACGAGGCGGTTGCGATCATTGATGCCGACATCGAGGCCAACGAGGGATACCCCGATCCGAAGTGATTGAAGTCCGAGGAGGGGTGGGATGACCACCCCTCCTCCCCAACTGAACGAGACACCCGTCTCGGGGCATCCTATTGACTGATCCACGAGGAGGAGGGGATCACCGTGACTGCCGCCAACACGCGCTCAGCTGAAGCGGGCGTGGAGGACAGCGACACAACGCTCACCGCCAAGAAGCGGGAGGCCAGGGTGGCCTGGCTCTTCAGCGCCCCGGCTCTGATCTTGTTGGCTGCCTTCATCGTTCTGCCGTTTCTGCTCGCGTTTGTCCTTTCGTTTACCAACCAGCGTCTCATTTCGCCGCTGCCGACACGGTTCGTCGCCGTTGACAATTACGTCGATACGCTGACGAGCCCGACGTTCTGGAAGGCGTTTTTCAACAACGTCTGGTTTGTCGTGGTCGTGGTCCCGCTCCAGACGCTGTTCGCCTTGTGGCTGGCCATTCTGGTCAACCGGAAGATCCCGGGGCGGGTCTTCTTCCGTACTGTGTTTTTCCTGCCGGTCGTGACCGTCATGGCGGCGGCAGCAGTCGTCTGGACGCTGCTGTTCAACGCCAACGGACTCGTGAACGCCGTGATGGAGACAGTCACGATTGGCGCATTCACTCCCGACTGGCTCAACGACACGACCTGGGCCCTGCCTGCGGTGATGCTCGTCGGCATCTGGCAGGGGGTTGGGTTTCAGATGATCATCCTGCTGGCAGCTCTTCAGGATGTTCCGGAGGTGCTCTACGAGGCTGCTTCCATCGATGGCGCGAGTCGCTGGGAGCAGTTCAAGAACGTCACCCTGCCGGGCATCCGCAACGGACTCATCTTCGTCATTACCGTTACGACGATCTTCGCTTTCCGGCTCTTTGACCAGGTCAACATCATGCCGAGGATTCCAGGCGGTCCGCTCGATTCGACCCGGACCATGATGCTGGAACTCGTTGAGACCGGATACACCAAACAGGCCATCGGGAGGGGTGCCGCGATCGCCATCATCTTCTTCGTGATCGTGTTGACGATGACCATCGTCCAGCGCCGCTTCATCAAGGAGGAGGGAGAGGTGTCATGAGTACCTCCACGATGGATCAGCAGATCGAGTTCACGTCGATGGCGAGGAAGCGACGCATCAACCTGATCGTTCAGTATGTTCTCATGGTGTTGCTGGCCGCCTTCTTCTTGTTCCCGCTTGTGTTCATGTTTGTTGCGGCGCTGAAGGAGGACTCGAACGTTCTGTCCGACAGTGACACCATCAAGGCGTTCATCCCTGACCCGTTTGTCGGTGTGGACAACTTCCGAAGCGCGGCGGATCGGGCGAGTTTGTGGCGAGTGTTCTTCAACTCGACGGTGATTTCGAGCTGCATCGTCGGCTTTGGCCTCGTCGTCAACAGCCTGTTTGGCTACGCCTTGGCCCGGCTACGGTTCAAGGGTCGCAACGTCCTGATCGCGGTGATCATCGCGTTGATCATCATCCCGTTCGAGGCGCTGGCTGTTCCGCTCCTATACATCATGGCCGAGCTCGGCTGGCTCGATACCTATCGGGTCCAGATCATGCCCTTCATCGCCAGTCCGCTCTATATCTACCTGTTCTACACGTTCTTCCTGAACATCCCGATGTCGCTCGAGGAGGCGGCACGCGTGGATGGGGCGGGTCCGGTGAAGACGTTCGTGTCTGTTGTCGCGCCTCTGGCGAAGCCGGCCTACGCCACTATGGCCATTCTCGGCTTCCTGTTCTCGTGGGGGCAGTACCTCTGGCCGTTGATGGTGACTAGGGGAGTCGACGTGCGTCCGCTACCGCTCGGCATCGGAGTGTTCCAGAACACGCCGCCGGTGCAATGGGGCGACATCATGGCGTACGCCGCCCTGATGACGCTCCCGCTCATGATCGTCTTCCTCATCTTCCAGCGGCACTTCGTCCAGGGGGTGGCGTCCTCAGGGGTGAAGGGATGAGCCACATGCCGGATCGAGTCTGGAGCAGTGTCTGATGCACATACTTCAGATAACCAACCACGGCCTGCACGAGTGGGAGATAACACCGGGTTTGCCCGACACCGGTGGGCAGAACATCTACGTCAACCAGATGAGCGCAGCCTTGACCAGGCTCGGGCATCAGGTGACGATCGTCAATCGCGGCGGCTATCCCCATCCGCTATCCGGCGAATCTCGTACCGGCAAGGTCCCGGGGCTCGGAGGAAACGGGCAGATCGTGTACCTATCCGATGGCAGGCGAGAGTTCATCCGGAAGGAGGACATGCGCGAGCGGCTGCCGGCCCTGGCCGACGAGCTATGGCAGCTCATGGACGAAGAGTCATTCGACCTCATCATCTCTCACTATTGGGATGGTGGTCTGCTCGGGGTGATGGCGAATCAAAACCGGCCCGACCCTCTGCCCCATATCTGGATTCCGCACTCGCTGGGAGCGCTGAAGAAGACGAACGTCGACCCGGAGGAGTGGGTCAAGCTCAGGATCGATGAACGCATCAAGGACGAGATCGAACTGGTCAAAATGGTTGATGGCGTTGCCGCTACTTCGGTGGCGATTCGCAACACGTTGCGTACTCACTATGACCACGACTCTGCATACTTTCTGCCGCCGGGGATCGACCACGAACGGTATCGCCCCCGCCCCCGTGAGGAGTGCTCATCGATCTATGACCACCTCGGTGCGGTGATGGGGCGAACACCGGCCGAGATCGAGCGCCGGCCGCTCGTTGTCGAGGTGAGCCGAACCGACACCACCAAGCGCAAGGACGTTCTGATCCGAGCGTTTGCCGAGGCTCGAGAAGTCGTTCCCGATGCGCTACTTGCCGTCACGATCGACCGTGGTGATCCAGAGCTATACGACTCGCTGGTGTCACTGATCCGCGAGCTAGATGTTGAAGAGCACGTCGCGGTGCTGGGATCGATTTGGGACAAGCTGCCGTGTCTCTATGCGTCCTGCGATGTCTACTGCACGCCGTCGGTGATGGAGGGGTTCGGCATGAGCGCCCAGGAGGCCGCAGCCAGCCGGGTCCCGGTAGTCGCATCGGATCTGGTTCCGTTCGCAACCGAGTTTCTCCTTGGAGATTCGCCGGTGTCGCAGGACGTTCCCGAAGATGCACCGATCCTCGTGGGTGCCGGTGCGATCGTGGTGGAAGCCGATTCCGTTCCGGGCTTCGCCGAGGCACTGAAGGTTCTCCTCACCGACTACCGACTGCGCCGGCGTCTCGGTAATGGAGCTCTTGCGATCACCGTGCCTGCATTCGGGTGGGATCGTCTCCTCGCCACATTCCTCGACGCCATCGCACCTGAGTTGCGAGGCCAACATGGCTGATCGTCTCGGCGACCTGCTGCGGTCGACTTGGAAACAACAATTGGCGACCGGATTCATCCTGGGTGATCCGTCCCAGCCGGTTGAGAGCCGAATCGCACCGGACCCCATCACTGGTGTTGACTTCAGGTTCCGCTGGCTGCCGCACCGGGAACTCCGCACTGACCCCGCCGAGTTGGAACGGCGCGGGATCCTCAACCCGGATTGCTTCGAGGCGGATCTCTTCCGTGACCCTCGTGATGGATCCGGTCGCCACTGCTTCCTCTGCGCCGACAATGTTGCGATATGCCATCCCATGGAAACTCTGGTGCCGATTGCGGCCGGCGGACGGCAGTGGCTGGCAGGGGCCAACTTCGCCTGGCTTGCGTCGGACCATTTCACTGTGATGCTCGATCATCACGAGGATCAGATTTACGCGCCGTCGGTATTGCGAGCCATGCTCGACATCAACGAGCAGACCGATGGTGCTTTCCGGGTCGTCTTCAACGGTGCAGGTGCGGGTGCCACCATCCCCTGGCACCTGCACTTGCACATCTCCAGTGATGCGATGCCGGTCGAATCACTCCATCGGGGCGCCGAGGCCGACTACCCCCTTCCGGTTGCGGTCTTCCCGTTGTCGGTGGCAACCATCGCCGATGTTGATGCGCATGTTGCGAGTTGGGTGAGTCTCGACCCAACCCACCACCGCGTGAATCTGCTTGTGGCGACGGTGGAGGACCATCCTTCGGTGTTCGTGTTCCTCCGCGACACGCGCTTCACCGTCGCCACCAACAAAGGTCTCATGGGTGGCTGGGAAGTCGCAGGAGATTTCGCATACAGCGAGCCGGGGATGCGGGCCGAATTCGAGACGGCGTCGCTGGCGACGGTCAAAGAGGCGCTCGGCCAGATACGACCGCTGGCGCTGCGAAGCAACTGAGTCTCCGGCTGCTTGACAGCCCGATGGAGCGGTGAGATAACTGGGTTTGATGTCACCGCGACGAGATAACGCCCGTGTCGATTCCGGCAACGTGCCGGAGAACCCGCTGCGGCCGTTTCGAATGGCGATGCTGTCACACGGATTTGTCCCTGAGGACGAGTCACGTACGAACGAGATGCGTCCGGACAAGAACGAGTCACTCACCTACTCGGTGGTCCCGCTCCGGAGCAGCACCTCACCGGTCCCCGCGTTGATCACCCTCGCCGTACTCATCGCCGGGCTCACCATCGGCATTCTGCTGTTCGGGTAGCCGGCCAGATCCGGCGAGGAAAGCCCCGGGTATCGTGCAAGCAGATCTACCCAGGAGACGCTCATGAGAGTCTTGGTTGCGTATGGGTCGAAGATGGGTGGCACGCAGGGCCTGGCCGAGATGCTCGGCTCGGACCTGACCGAGCTCGGGCACGATGTCGAAGTCCGATCGGGCAAGAACGTGTCCGATGTGACGCCATACGAAGCAGTGGTCATTGGTGGCTCTGTGTACTACTTCATCCAGTGGCACAAGCATGCCCGGAGCCTCGTCAAGGAGCATCTGAAAGATCTGCGGCAACGTCCGGTCTGGCTTTTCAGCAGTGGGCCTCTCGATGACTCGGCCGCAAAGGAGGACATTCCTCCGATCAAGCCGGTTGCCAAGCTGGTCGACAAGGTCAAAGCCCGTGGGCATGTCACGTTTGGGGGGCGTCTGGAGAATGAGACCAGAGGCCTTCCGGTCGGGGATTGGCGAGATCCTGAACACGTTCGACGGTGGGCCGAGCAGATCCATGGCGAGCTGGTCGCCGACCAAGCAAGTTAGAAGGGCGCGGATGCCCCTGGATACGGCTCATCGCCGACCTCGGCCTGCAATCGGGCCAGCTCGATCTCTAGCTCGGCGCGGACGTCGGCGTAACCCGGGTCGTCGATGACGTTGTCGATCTCGAGCGGGTCGGCAACGAGATCGAACAGCTCCCACTCGATGGGATCTGCCGGGCCATGGGCTCCCTCCTGGCCGAGCGGGTCGTTGTAATAGCAGATCAGCTTGTGGGTCCTGGTGCGCACTCCGTAGTGCGCTGGGGTGTTGTGGGCACCATCGCGGTGCATCCAGTAGCGGTAGTACATGGACTCAGGCCAGTCCTCCGGCGTCTCGCCGTCGAGGATCGGCGCAAACGAGCGTCCCTGCACATGTTCGGGAATCGCGACCCCCATTAGGTCCAGCAGAGTCGGGCCGAAGTCGACGTTGACGACGATGTCATCAGAAGTCGTTCCCGGCTTGATGCGCTCCGGGTATTGGATCAGTAGGGGCATTCCCAAGGACTCCTCGTACATCAGCCGCTTGTCGAACCAACCGTGGTCGCCGAGGAAGAACCCTTGGTCCGAGGTGTAGACGACGATCGTGTTGTCGGCGAGGCCCTCTTCTTCCAGCTTGTCGAGCAGCCGACCGATGCCCTCGTCCATCGCCGCAACGACTCGCAGGTAGTCCTTGATGTACCGCTGGTAGCGCCACTCGATCTCCTCGTCGCGGGTGAGGCCTGCGGGCACCAATGCCTTGAGATCGGTGATGGGGTCGAGATCCATCATGCGCATCTTCACCGACTTGATCACCTCGGCCCGCCCCTCCAGGTCGTCGTGGAACGTGATCGGCTCGGGAATCACGACGTCGTCATAAAGCGTGAAGTGGCGCGGTGCCGGATTCCACGTTCGGTGCGATGCCTTGTGGTGACAGAACAGGGCGAACGGCTCGTCCTTGTGCTCGTCGATGAAATCGATGCAATCGTCGGTGATCAGGTCGGTTACGTAGCCGCCTCGCTCCACGACCTTGCCGTCGGCCTCGAGCATCACCGGGTTGTCGTAGTGACCCTGACCGGGCAGCACTCGCCAGAAATCAAAACCGACCGGATCGTGGCCCGGTCCATGCCCGAGATGCCACTTGCCGATGATGCCGGTCGTGTATCCCGCCTCCTGCAACGACTGGGGGAACGTCCATTGGCTGTTGTCCAGGTGGGTGTCGAGCGTCGTTGCCCCGTTGACGTGGTTGTAAGTGCCGGTGAGGATCGCCGCCCGGCTCGGCGTGCAGATCGAGTTGGTGCAGAATGCCGAGTCGAATCTCATCCCGTTGTTGGCGATTCGATCGAGGTGCGGCGTCTGGTTGATCCGGCTCCCATAGGCCGAGATCGCATGAGCGGCGTGGTCATCGCTCATGATGAACAGCAGGTTCGGACGGTCAGTCATACGGCCAGGCTACCCCGGGGCGAAGCCTCCGAGTTCCCCCCGCCAGAAGCGGGGGGACTGGCATACTCCTGGCCGCTATGGACCGTAGAACACGAAGAAATCCTCGATGGCGCTGGACGAGAACACGGTCTCGCACGGTATGCCGTTGCGGTCGGCGTCCATTCGATCGGGTGCACCCTCGATCAACCAATAGGCGACTGCACGCTGGAAGCCCGAGGCGTCGTCGGGGAAACCAAGGTCTCTACAGAGCTTGCCCTCGCCCTCTCCGATCGCGGCGTTGAGGAACGACTCGTAGTCCTCTGGGTACACGGTCTCGCAGGGGATGCCGTTGCGGTCGGCATCCATCCGGTCGGTGGCGCCCTCCGCCATCCAGTAGGCGACGGCTTCGGTGAACCCGTAGCCCATTCCGGCGAGGTCCCGGCACAACAACCCGGTCTCTAGCCCCGTCCTGTTGTACGTCGGTGTTGACGGCCCCGCTCCTCCACCAGCAAGGAAAATCTCCTGCCAGTCCGGCCGATCGGGCGCAGTTCCCGCATCGAGTTGGGCCCGCCACTCCTCATCGGTGAGCCGCTGACCGGTGTTCCAGAACTCGTAGTAGGAGTAAACGCCGCCGGTCGCCACCTGGAAGCCGCCCTCGTCGTCGGGAACGGTCACGAAGATGTAGTCAACGAACCCGGTTCCGAGTTCGAGGACTCCGTCCGGGTTGCGCATCACATCGGCGATCAGCGCGGCGTGTGAGTCGGGGCCGTTCTCCCAGTCGAATTCCATGTCGGACGTCTGGATCCAGAATCCCTCGAGGGTGCTTCCGATCCAGCTCAGCTCCTGGTTATCCGCTTCGCTGATGGGGACGCCGGCCAACTCGTCGCTGGCGATGCCGCCGAGCCATGAGTAGAACTCTTCGAGATCGACGAGCAACTGGGCGTACGCGTCGGGGAGGAGATCGCGGCTTTGTAGACCCTCCCGCATCAGGTCGGTGATCGCAGCCAGCCGATCAAACACCACAGGCTCGGGCTCGACCCAGTGGCGGGGCGGAACCGGAGGCTCCTCGCCTCCGCCCTCGGCGACGGCCTGCTTCGTATAGAGAATCGTGTCGTGCTTCAGTTCGGTGTAGGAGCCGAACCCGGTCTGGTGGGCCTTGGCCGCCCATGCATCCGACTGCATGAAATCCGGGTAGTCGGAGCCGTGTTCCTGCCACATCGGAGCGACGGCATAGAGCCAGGCGTCGTAGACCGTTGCTCCCCAGTCCGCGACGGTGCGGCTGCTGATGCGATCCTGCATGGCGGCCAACTGCGTGTCGTACCCGCCGAAGTCGGTATTGCCGGCTGCTTGTTGGACGTCCGCTGCCCACTCGGACCCGAATACTGCTGCGAGGTCGAGTGGCGACGCTTCCATGCGTTGATCGACGTTGGGCATCACGAGCTGATCGAAGATGAATGAGTCGATGACGAAGCGGCTCCCCATCACCCGGAGCGATGCCGCCTCGGGGTTGATCTCAACCGGCCGAAGGGCAAGCAGGCCGGCACCAATTGCGCCGAGCGTCGCCGGTTCGGAGAACGCCGAGACATCGGACCAGCCGGAAGGCACTACCTGTTCGACCACCGCTCCCAATTCGAGCGGCGTGTAATCGTCTGCGGCGCCGACCAGCCATGCGGTGGGCTCGTAGATGAGTTGCCATTGCTCGATGACCTCGGCATCCGACAGCAGCACCCGGCTGGCCAGCGTGCCGAGCAGGAGGCTTTCGTCCAAAAGGAAGGCGTTGTTTCCAAGCTGTGACATTGCCCGGAAGTAGCGTTCGAGGTCGGCGTTGCGGGTGTAATGACCGCGGGGGCGGAACAGGCTGTAGTCGGTCATCGTGGTGATGAAACCCGAATCGGCGTTGCCGCCGGTGGTGGGGGAGAGGCTGATCTGATCGGCGGCATTGATGAGGGCAACCTCCGCCTCGGCCAGGGGGCCGATCGGTCCGACGTCGAGCTCGAGGACGGTGGCCGCTGCCTCATAGAACTGCGTGACCCGGTTTGCCGCCTCCTCGAGATCCGTCCCGGACAGCTCAGATTCTTGGGCCCTGGCCAGCGCGACCAGGCGGGTCAACATGCTTTCCAGGACCGGCAGCAGGCTCTGCTGTTCGGCCTCGCGGAGGATCTTGTCGAAAGCCAGATGCCAGACGTGATAGGCGGCATCGGTGGTGAGGAAGACCGGGTACCCGTCGTAGGACGCTCCGTCGTAGATGTGGTGGAAGTGTCGTGTGTTCGTCGGCACGATCACAAACCCGTTTTCCTGGAGCTGAGCTTCGCCACCGTTTTGATCGAGGAAGATCGAGACCCAGTCGGGCACATAGACGCTGCTGAGGTTGCCGGGGGTCACCGGGCCTGCGTAGGTGCCTCCACTGAGCAGCGGAACCGCGGTCAGATTGCCAAACGAGGTCGGCTCGAGAGTTGGGACCACGACGGGAGGCAGCTCCGTGGTGGTTGCAGGTCCCACGGCGGTGGTTGGGGTGGGTTCGCTCGTGGATGCCGGTGCTGCGGTTGTAGCAGGCACGGTGGACGAGGACGGCTCCTCGTCAGACGTGCATGCCGATGCGACCAACAGGATCGTGAGTACAGGGATCGTCCAACGCTTCACCACTACCTCCACAGTCGAGCCGTTCTCGTCACCGTACGCCAGCCGCGGAAATACGCATAGGACCAATGTGGAGCCCGCCTGCGTACACTCAGCGCCATGGGTGATTACGACAAGGAAAAGGCCGCGCTCGCTGACGTGCTGGACACCTATCGGCGGATGGTGGTGTGGAAGCTGGACGGGCTCTCGCGCGAGGATGCCATGAAGCCGCTGGTTCCGTCGGGCACGAGCCTGCTCGGGATCGTCAAGCATCTGGCATACGTGGAACGCTGGTGGTTCCAGGCGGTTATCGGCCGGCGCGATGTGGATTTCCCGTGGTCCGACGACGACCCCGACGCCGATTGGCGTATCGAGGACGGCGATACCGTGCCGGGAATCATCGATCTGTTCCACGCCGAGTGTGCGATCAGCCGTGAGATCTTCGATGCTATCGACTCGCTTGATGCGGAATACCCGCGGCGCGACGAGATGCTCTCGGCGCGGGGCATCGTGCTTCACATGATCGAAGAGATCGCCCGCCACGTCGGTCACATGGACATCATCCGCGAGCTCACCGACGGCTCCACCGGCTATTGGCCTCCACAAGCCGAATCGGTCTAGCGGTTGAGGATGATCGGCTCGGTCCGGCCGTCGCCGTTGATGTCGGCGCAGGCGGGAGTGCCGCCACCGGGGATGTCGGGTGCCGTATCGAAACCAAAGCCGTTCCACTCCCACGCCCCGGCCGCAATCAGCGCTGGATCATCGAGCTGATCGTGGCCGATGGCCAGTGACCCATCGCACACTTCCAACGCTGCGATCGGCAGCAGCACCGAACCTGCAACCCACACCTCAACCAGACCGTCGGGTGCATAGACACCGAGATGGGCGTCGCGACCCAGGGCGTCCGCCCACTGGACCTCAGGATGGGTCTCCATGAAGGGGGTGAGCTGGTGCGGTCGTCGGAAGGATGCGATGACGTCGTCTTCCCCGTCACCATTGATGTCACCCAGGGCTGCGGCGACCAGGTCGCCGTGGCGGAAGTCGCCGAGTTGTGACGTCGTGCCGGCGACGGGAGCGGGGGTCCTGGTGAGCGACCACCATGCGCCGTCGAGCCATGCCGCATCTCCGTCGGGGTTGAGCCATTCGACGAACTCGAGCCGACGATCCGGGTGCTCCGCGACACCCACCCGGTATGCGACCACACCGTTGCCGCCGAGCATGACCTCGAGCATGTATCCGGTGGTGCGGTCCCGACCCGCCTGGTCGAAAAGGAAGTTGCCGAGAGACGTCGCCAATACCGTGGGCTCCTCCCCAATCACCGACACCGGCTGGACTACGTGGGCTCCGTGACCCCAGACAACGTCTGCTCCCGCGGCTGCGAGGAGATTGCCGATCTCGGCCATGCCCGGGTCGGTGGCACGGAGATATTCCGCACCACCGTGCACCGAGACGATCACAACATCGACCTGGTCATGAAGCGTCTCCACCGCACCTACCGCTCGGTCCCGATCCCAGCCGGCGATGCCCGGGACGTCTGTTGCGATGGTGCCGACCCCGGTGGCGTCATAGGCGAGGAAGCCGACGTCGATGCCATTGATGGTGACGACGAGCGGGCTGGTGGCAGTTGCATCATCGCGGCCCGCCCCGACCGAGAGCATGTCGGCGGCGCCAACGGCGTCGATCGTGTCGAGTAGTCCGGCGGAGCCGCTGTCGGTGCTGTGATTATTGGGTAGGGACATGAGGTCGAAACCAGCTGCCGCCAGGGTCTCTGCCGTCGCCGGATCAGCCTGGAGCTTGTTCTCGTTTGCAGCAACGTGAGGCTCGGTCGTGAGCGGTGACTCGAGGTTGGCGGCGGTGAAATCGGCCGCCGACAGGAGGTGCCGAACACCAGCGAATACCTCATCCGGCTCAGACTCGATTTGCGCAGCTAGGCCGCGGCCGGTCATGACATCACCGACGAGCATCACCCGGGCCACAGGGCCGCTCACCGCGGGCGCAATGGCTGAGGTCGTTGTTGTTGGCGCGGGATCAGCGGCACATCCAGCGAGAACAGCTCCGACAACGACAAGCGCAACAGCCTTCATCGTCACATTCTCGCCGTATTTCCGGGTTTGGCGTCGGATGTGTCTTTCGGCCCTCGAATCTGTCGCGGGTAGCTGGCAAGGTTCGGGGTATGAGCAACGTTGCAGATCCCCGTTCGTGGGTCCTCGCCAGCGGCGAGCCATGGACCCGTTACCGGGCACTGGTTGATGTCGATGGCGCGGCAACCGGTGACCCCAGAGTTGTTGCCGCCCACGCTGAACTGGTTGGAAGCCCCGCCGTCGTGGCCCTGCTCGAGCGTGCATCTGAATGGCCCGGCTATCCACTCAAACGACACAACGACGCGGCTCATCCCCTCTACGCCATCGCGACCCTCGCCGACTTCGGTCTTCGCCGTGAGGATCCCGGGATCGCAACCCTTACCGAGACGATCATGGGCCACTTCGATGGCGAAGGCTTCGAGACGTTGGTGTTCTTGCCGAGGTTCCTGACCAAAGAGGACGACGCAGACCGCTGGGCATGGATGCTCTGCGACGCTCCGACATTGCTCTACGCGTTGATCGCACTCGGCCACGCCTCACACCCCGACGTAGAAGCGGCGGTCGGCGCTCTTGTCGCCAGGGTCGATGACAACGCCTGGCGGTGCGGGGCCGCCGAGTCGATCCCCAGGTTCTCCGGACCCGGCCGGAGGGGTGACACCTGCCCGATCGCGACTACGTACGCCCTCAAGGCGCTGTCGCTGCTGCCGGAGCTTCATGACTCGGACGCCGTGGCCCGCGGCGTCGAGGCGCTGCTCACCCATTGGGAGAACCAGAATGAGTACAAGCTGAAGATGTTCGGGATCGGAACTGACTTCCGCAAGCTCAAGTACCCATACGTCTGGTACGACATCCTCCACGTCACCGATGTCCTCAGCCGCTTCCCAAGCGCCAGAGCAGACAAGCGCCTTCACGAGATGGTCGCCGCGATCACCGCCCAGGCCGATGGGGACGGTCGCTATACCGCAGGGTCGATGTATCGGGCGTGGCACGACTGGAGCTTTGCCGACAAGAAGGCACCATCTCCATGGCTGACGA
>SWCD01003537.1_pt1 | contig 65849 bp, 52 predicted proteins | sample 4693011 | NCBI WGS metagenome assembly SWCD01 (sample SAMN10267278, study PRJNA491770) | bioreactor metagenome | isolation source: DHS bioreactor inoculated with marine | place: Japan: Omine Ridge, Nankai Trough
TTTTTTTACCCAGGAAGATGTTGAGGCGACCCTGGTACAATGTCCGTGGTCCATCAGGGAAGTAGAAAGGGGCGGACAGGATATCTCTGAACAATATTTGGAATCCCTAATATTTTTTAATGCCGATGGTAGTGCAGTCATTAAAGACATGGCAGGCAACGAGGTAACCGGAAGCTGGAGCGCAAGTACCGTTGGTAAAAGGATACAATTGAAACTGGATTTTGCAACCCTCCCCGATTTCTCCATGGAATGGATTGTGGATGATCTTGACCATGATGAAATTGAACTGGAAAAAGGGGATGGGAATGAAATTGAAATGAAAAAGACATGTGACATTGTTAATAATACGCCCGATGCCTTGCAACAAATATTGGAAGAGTGCAGTTGGATCATAAAGGAAGTCAAGATCAATGATGTGGATATGGACCGGTTATTGGGATACGAGTTTAACTTTTTGCCAAAAGGCAAGGTAGCGTTGAACAACGGGACGACTTCGATGGAGGGCACATGGGGGATAACGAAAAATGCACAAGGCCGATTGGTGATGGCCATCGTTATTGGTGACGAGCCTGGCGTAAGTTTCGAATGGATATTGTCCGAACTTAGGGATAAGGATCTTGAATTTAGCATAGAGGATTCCCACTATAAACTGGAGTTGGAACGGGTTTGTGATAACAACAATAGCGATGCGGATGTTGTGGAGATCAGGAATTGGCTACAGACAGGGAATTGGGTTGTTGCAAAATTTGAGGACAATGGGGTTGACGAAACTACCGACTATGCCGGTCTTGACTTCACCTTTTCAGCCGATTTACTGGTTACCGTTTCTACAGACCCCGTTCATCTTGGTTTATGGAGAATAACGAGAAGCAGCAAGGGAAAGTTGAAATGCTTCCTCAATTTTGGTACGGAACCTTCTTTGGATAGCCTGTCGGACGATTGGAAAATAGTTTCCATCGCCGCCGACCGTCTGGAGCTAAGGGATAGCAGTGACGACAGTAATGGAGATCTATTGGTTTTCGTGAAAAATTAAAATATTTGCCCCACGTTTTTTTGGAAAAGGGCAGCCTCGGCAAGAGGCTGCCCTTTTTTTACCCTTATATTTTCGGTCCCAAACTTCCCACTCCCCATACTTATTCTTAAATTTGTGCTTTTCTAATGATACTGTAAGACTATGTTCGATAATTTAAGTGAGAAGCTAGACAAGGCGCTCCACGTCCTAAAGGGCCATGGGCAGATAACTGAAATCAATGTTGCGGAAACCTTAAAGGAAGTCCGACGGGCTTTGTTGGATGCCGATGTCAACTTTAAGACCGCCAAGGAATTTACCAATAACGTAAAGGTAAAGGCACTGGGACAGAACGTATTGACCACGTTGCAGCCGGGCCAATTAATGGTAAAACTGGTCAAGGACGAACTCGTTGAACTTATGGGAGGCGATGCCGAAGGGATAGACCTTTCCGGAAATCCTTCCGTAATTCTGATGTCCGGACTCCAAGGTTCCGGTAAGACCACTTTCTCGGGAAAACTGGCCAATTATCTAAAGACCAAAAAGGGTAAAAAACCGCTATTGGTCGCTTGTGATGTTTACCGCCCTGCAGCTATTGATCAGCTTCATGTAGTCGGTGATCAGATCGGCGTTGAGGTCTTTTCCGATAGGGAAAACAATGATCCGGTTGCGATTTCAAAAGCGGGTATCGCACATGCCAAGTCGCAGGGACTAAACGTGGTCATCATAGATACCGCAGGTCGCTTGGCGGTGGATAAACAAATGATGGACGAGATTGCCAATATCCATAGGGAAATTCAGCCACAAGAAACGTTGTTCGTGGTAGATGCTATGACCGGTCAGGATGCGGTGAATACGGCCAAGACCTTTAATGAGACCTTGGATTTTGACGGGGTTATCCTTACCAAACTGGATGGCGATACCCGTGGTGGTGCCGCGATTTCAATCAAATCCGTGGTCAACAAGCCCATCAAATTTATAGGTACTGGTGAAAAGATGGATGCCATCGATGTGTTCCATCCAGACCGGATGGCCGATCGTATTTTGGGGATGGGGGATGTTGTTTCCTTGGTAGAACGCGCCCAGGAACAATTTGACGAAGAGGAGGCCAGAAAGATCCAAAAGAAAATCGCTAAGAATAAATTTGGGTTTGACGACTTCCTGAGCCAGATACAGCAGATCAAGAAAATGGGTAGTATCAAAGACCTTATGGGGATGATTCCCGGTGCCGGAAAAGCGTTAAAGGGATTGGATGTAGATGATGATGCGTTTAAACATATAGAGGCCATCATACATTCCATGACCCCGGATGAGCGATCTAACCCCAATAAGTTGGACTCCAGCCGTAAAAAACGAATTGCCAAGGGAAGTGGCCGCACTATACAGGATGTGAACCAGTTGCTAAAACAGTTTGATCAGATGAGCAAAATGATGAAGATGATGCAAGGTGGCGGCGGCAAGAAAATGATGCAGATGATGCAGGGGATGAAGTAGACTTGTCAGTAATCAGTATGCAGTTGCAGTCGGCAGTAATTGGATGTTGTTTAAAAAAAAATCAATCTATTATAATTAATGGGTTTTCAAAAATTAATGGCATATCAGAAGGCATTTATTGTTGCTATGGAAATTTTTGAAGCATCGAAATCCTTTCCCAAAGAAGAAACTTATTCGTTGACCGATCAAATTAGGCGTTCATCCCGATCGGTTTGTGCCAATATTGCTGAAGCATATCGGAAGCGATGCTACGAGAGACATTTTATCAGTAAGCTAACGGATACGGACGGTGAAAATTCTGAAACACAGGTTTGGTTAGATTTTGCAGAATCTTGTAACTATATTTCAACAGAAAAGAAAGAACAATTAATAAGTGACAGCCAGGAAGTTGGGAAGCTTATCTATTTTATGATAAATAATCCCTATAAATTTGGTAAGTAACGAAAGCCAACTGCCACTGCGAACTGTAAACTAAATAAAAATGAAAATACTCGACGGGAAAAAAATATCAAACCAAATCAAGGACGAAATTGCCATTGAGGTGGATGGAATAAAGGCTAGGGGCGAGAAGGTCCCCCATTTGGCAGCCGTACTGGTGGGCAACGATGGGGCCAGCCTAACCTATGTGGGCAGTAAGGTACGTTCTTGCAAGAAGATTGGATTTGACTCCACCTTGTTGCACCTTCCCGAGGAAACAACTGAAGAAGAACTATTGAAGGAGGTGCGGGCACTCAATGAAAATGATGATATTGATGGATATATTGTTCAACTGCCCTTGCCCAAACATATAAATGAGCAAAAGGTATTGATGGCCGTTGACCCCGATAAGGATGTGGACGGTTTTCATCCTACCAATTTTGGGAAAATGGCGTTGGATATGGATTCGTTTATTCCAGCGACCCCATTCGGTATCATGGAACTTCTCCGTAGATACGATGTGGAGACCTCCGGGAAACAAGTGGTCGTTATTGGCCGTAGCCATATTGTGGGCAGGCCTATCAGTATTCTGATGAGCCAAAAAGGAAAGGCGGCCGATGCCACGGTTACCCTGACCCATAGCCGTACCAAAAACCTAAAGGAATTGACACTTCAGGCCGATATCATAGTTTCTGCCCTAGGTGTCCCCCACTTTCTCAAGGCCGATATGGTCAAGGAAGGGGTAGTGATCATCGATGTGGGCATTACCCGGGTGGCCGATGAAACCAAGGAAAAAGGATATTACCTGGCAGGGGATGTAGATTTTGAAAACGTAAGTAAAAAGTCTTCCTATATCACCCCGGTACCTGGAGGGGTTGGACCCATGACCATAGCCATGTTGTTGAAAAACACGCTGTTGGCTAGGGAAAGACATAGAAATAATCGGAAATAGGGAGGGTCTAAATAGCTAAAATTGACCCCGATCGCCGCATTTGGCGCAGTGCAAATGTCTTGGATACTAAGACCATTGGGTTTTCCCCTGGCCTTAGACTAACATGCTAGGTAGCTATTCGCCCACTGCTTTTACTTTACAATTTCTTTACATTCAAGGTGTTGGATTGAACGGTAACCGTATCAATATCGATTGCGCTTGTTTGTTCCGTGGGATCTTTAGGGGTCAGGGTCTCGAATTCTGTATCTCCTTCTTTGTTGGTACAGCTTCCCATACCTGAAATGGAAAATAGCACAATGGCTATTAAAATTATTTTTTTCATCACCTTTTGGATTTTGTAGGTATTTATCCTGACGATTATGATATAATAACGTTGTAATTCTATTTTTCTTGTTTGGTGGGATAGTTTTGCTGTCCCGTTGGTTATTGGGAGGAAACAAATATATTGACGCATAGGAATTAAAAAAACCGCACAACGATCGGCCGATCGTTGTGCGGTTTTTTTTACCAAAAAGTTGGGTTTATTTTATATTTCCCAACCTTTCCTGTAGCTGCTTCGTCCTACAAATTGGTTTGCAGCCTCTATATTGGTAATCCTCATGTTCTCTCCGTCCCATAATAGTTTTTTTCGGGCATAGAAATCCATTTTTCCTTTACTGTCCTCCTTGCGAAGCATATAACTTCGGATTGCAAGGTTGCCCATAAGTACGGTCTCCGTCATAGGGCCGGCATAGTCAAACGAGGAGGTAAGTGCCTTGTGCTCCGGACTGTTGAATCCAGCTTTACAAGCATCTACCCACTTGCGCTGATGGCCATATTCTGGTTCAGAATCGTCCTCTACCTCCGGACCAAAATCGGTGGTTCCATCATAGAGATACAGTTTGGGCATCAAGGGCGAACTGTCGTTTATATTGGTAGAAATGATACCCTTATCCCCGATGATCAGCACCCCGTTGGCGCTGTCCTTCCCTCCGATATCGGAACTTGCCGGAATTATTTCTGGGTGGGCCGGGCGTATCCCTCCATCACTCCAGGTCATCTCGATCGGGGACTTGCTTTTAGCGGTTGCGCCAAAGGATAGTGTTATAAACGACGATGGGGGGCAACTCTCCGGATGGTAATCGGGATTCCAGTTTTGGGAATACACTGCTCCCACGCTGCATTCTGCAGAAGTGGGATATTTTAATCCCAAGGTCCTAAAAGGGATATCCACCAGGTGGCATCCTACATCGCCAAGGGCGCCTGTGCCGAAGTCCCAATAACCACGCCAAGCGAAAGGGGCTAGGCCTGGGGTATAGGGTCTATATTCGGCCGGGCCGAGCCAAAGGTCCCAATGTAAATCTTTTGGTTTTTGGCTTTCATCGGGTTGTGCCATGGCATTTCCTTGTGGCCACACCGGGCGATTTGTCCAAATCTGTACTTTTGAGATATTTCCCAGTGCATCCGTGTCGATCCATTTTTGGACCATGTCCAATAACGGGTTGGAACCTCCCTGGTTGCCCATTTGGGTCACTATCTTTTTTTCGCGTGCCATTTCGGTAAGCAGTCTTGCTTCCTTGATGTTGTTGGTCATGGGTTTTTGCACGTAAACATGCTTGCCCCTATCCATGGCAAAGACAGCTGCTGGTGCGTGCACATGATCCGGAGTGGAGATAGTCACTGCATCGATATCCTTTTCTTTATCCAGCATCTCCCTATAGTCGTTGTATAATTTGGCCTTTGGAAAACGCTTAACGGAGTCCGCGGCCGATCCAGAGAAATTTACATCGCATAGCGCCACTACACGTTCCCGACCATCAACGGAAGCATTCCGTATGTCACTAGATCCCTTGCCCCCGGCTCCAATGGCAGCCAAATTTAACTGGTCACTTGGCGATACATATCCAATGCCGCCAAGAACGTGTCTTGGCACAATAAAAACGGAGGATGCGATAGCGCTTTTCTTGATAAATGACCTACGGGAGGATGATTTTTCTTCTTTTTTGTTCATAATTTAAAGGTTGCTAAGGTTTGTATTCATAATTCAAAGTGAGATCAATATTTAAAATTAAGGAATTCCGGACAATTTCTAAAGTTAGTAAAAAACTAAAAACCATAAGCTACTATAGCAATGTTTGTAGTTTTTATCACGAATATCGCTAATGCTATCCATAATTGATTTAGGCTTGTTGGGCGTAAGCTGTATAATTCCTAAATTGTGGCAAGTTAAAGAAGGCGAATATGAACAAGAAATATGTAGTATCGATACTATTCTTTGGATTTTTACTATTTGTAAAAGCCCAGAATGTTCTCATCGATAAAATCGGAGATCCCGTGGATTGGGTAAACCCCCTCATGGGGACCGATTCCGACCCCAGTCTTTCCACGGGAAACACCTACCCGGCCATAGCAATGCCGCTAGGCATGAATTTCTGGACTCCCCAAACGGGGAAAATGGGCGACGGCTGGGCCTATACCTACAATGCTACAAAAATCCGGGGCTTTAAACAGACGCACCAACCCTCGCCGTGGATGAACGATTATGGCCAGTTTTCAATTATGCCGATAACCGGAAAATTACGGTTTACGGAAGAGGAACGGCAAAGTTGGTTTTCCCATAAGTCAGAAAAAGTTACACCCTATTATTACAGCGTTTATTTGGCAGATCACAATGTTACCGCTGAAATGGCACCGACCGACAGGTCTGCCAGGTTTAGGTTTACCTTTCCAAAGACAGATAGTTCCTATGTAGTCATCGATGCCTTTGACAAGGGTTCTTACGTAAAAATATTTCCGAAGGCACGCAAGGTTATCGGATACACTACCAAAAACAGCGGAGGGGTGCCCGAAAATTTCAAAAATTATTTTGTAGTACAGTTTGATACCGATTTTGATACCTCCGCTATTTTTAGCGGTGATAAACTTCTTCAAGAGCTTACCGAACTGCAGGCAGATCATGTGGGAGCAGTAATCGGTTTTAAAACCGGGAAGGGGCAACAGGTCAATGCCAAAGTGGCTTCGTCCTTTATCAGTTTTGATCAGGCAGAAAGAAATCTAAAAGAGGTGGGGACGGATGATTTTGACCAGGTCAAAGCAAAAGGAAGGTCGGTTTGGAACAAGGAACTGGGGAGAATCTTGGTCGAGGGAGGTACACCAGATCAAATAAAAACCTTTTATTCCTGCCTTTACCGATCGTTGCTATTCCCAAGAAAATTCTATGAATTGGACGGGAACGGAAAAGTTGTCCATTACAGCCCCTATAGCGGGAAGGTGTTGCCCGGTTATATGTTTACGGATACCGGATTTTGGGATACTTTCAGGGCGCAATTCCCTTTCCTGAATTTGATGTATCCAACCTGGACGGGCCATATGCAGGAAGGGTTGTCCAACGCCTACTCCGAGAGCGGTTGGTTACCCGAGTGGGCCAGTCCCGGCTTACGAAATGTTATGGTGGGCAACAATTCCGCATCAGTGGTATCTGAAGGTTATCTTAAAAGTGGAAAGACCTATAAGTACGACATTGAAAATCTTTATGAGGCTTTGATTCATGGAGCCAACAACGCCGGTCCCTTAACTGCAGTTGGTAGGGCAGGGGTGGAGTATTACAACGATCTGGGATATGTGCCTTATGATGTGGGCATCAATGAAAATGCCGCCCGAACATTGGAATATGCCTATGACGATTTTGCGATCTATCAATTGGCCAAGGCAATGAACAAACCAAAGCAAGAGATAGAAAAATATAGAAAGCGAAGCCTTAACTATAAAAATCTTTTTGATCCCGAGACCAATCTAATGCGTGGCAAAAACAAGGATGGACAATTTATGGCTCCTTTTAATCCTTTTAAATGGGGCGATGCCTTTACGGAAGGCAACAGCTGGCATTATTCCTGGTCGGTTTTTCACGATATCCAAGGGTTGATCGATCTAATGGGAGGCAAAGAGACTTTTGTAGATCAACTGGACAAGGTTTTTTCATTGCCACCCATTTTTGACGATAGTTATTATGGCTTTGTAATCCACGAGATACGGGAAATGCAGATTGCCGACATGGGCCAATACGCCCATGGCAACCAACCTATCCAGCACATGATCTATTTATATGATTACGCAGGGGCGCCCTGGAAAACACAATATTGGGTCAGGGAGACCATGGATAGAATGTATTGGCCTACGGCAGACGGTTATTGTGGGGACGAGGACAATGGCCAGACCTCGGCCTGGTATGTGTTCTCCGCCATGGGATTTTATCCCGTTACCCCAGCCAGCGATCAGTATGCATTAGGTGCCCCGCTGTTCCGGAAAGTGACCCTGGATCTGGAAAATGGAAAAAAGGTAATTATTAGCGCGCCTAATAACAGTAAGGACAACCGATATATACAGGGAATGACGTGGGATGGTAAAAATTATACCAAGAACTGGATAAGCCATTCGGATTTGCTGCAGGGCGCCACCCTAAACTTTCAAATGTCCGATGCGCCCAACAAGGAGCGGGGTACCAAGAAGGAGGATTTCCCGTTCTCACTATCCACGTCCAACGAATAACTATTTATTTGGAGTGGGCGTTAGTCCCATTTTTTTCCCCTTGACCAGCATATAATCATGGGCAGCAGTATAATTATTGGGAATCTCCCCTTCCAAAATAGCTTCTTTTATGGCATCCTTTATTATCCCGATTTCCCGGGAAGGCTTTAGGTCAAAGGTCTCCATAATCTCCTCTCCACTGATCGGGGGTTGGAAATTACGGATGTGATCTCTTTCCTCCACTTCTACAATTTTCTGGCGGACCAAGGAAAAATTGTTTTTGTACCTTTTTTGCTTTTTGGCATTTTTTGTGGTGATGTCCGCCTCACAAAGGGTCATGAGGTCATCTACGTTTTCACCTGCATCAAATATAAGGCGTCTCACGGCCGAATCGGTAACATCGTCCTGGGAAAGGACGATGGGCCTGGAACTCATCAGGACCATTTTTTGGACGAACTTCATCTTGTCGTTGAGGGGCATCCGAAGCCGTTTGAACAATTTGTATGTCATTTTGGAACCCACGAATTCGTGGGCATGAAAAGTCCAACCTATTTTTTTGTCAAATTTTTTGGTGGGTGCCTTGCCAATATCGTGGAGCAGAGCGGCCCATCGAAGCCATAGATCATCCGTGTTCTTAGAAATATTGTCCACCACCTCCAAGGTATGCCAAAAATTGTCCTTGTGCCGTTGGCCTTCGATTTCCTCGATGCCTTCCAGGGCGGTCAGTTCGGGCAATATATATTCCAAAAGGCCACTTTTATGTAAAAGGGAGAGACCTAAAGATGGTTTTTTGCTCAGGAGTATCTTGTGGAGCTCGTCCACGATGCGTTCGTTGGAAATAATTTTAATACGCTCCTTATTGCCTGCTATGGCATTAAAGGATTCCGTTTTAATTGTGAAATGCAATTGTGAGGCAAATCGGATGGCCCGCATCATACGTAAGGGGTCATCGGAATAGGTAATGTTGGGATCCAATGGGGTACGGATCAATTTTTTATCCATATCGGCCAGACCGTCAAATGGATCCAAAAGGGAACCGAAATCCGCTTCCTGTAACGACATTGCAAGGGCGTTTATGGTAAAATCCCTACGTTGCTGGTCGTCTTCTAAGGTGCCATTTTCCACTATGGGCTTCCGGCTATCGCGATGGTAACTCTCTTTTCTTGCCCCTACAAATTCCAACTCCAGGTCGTTGTACTTTATCATCGCCGTGCCAAAATTTTTGAAAACGGTAACCTCGGGCTTTCCCGGGAGTTTTTCCGCTACTTTTTTGGCTAGGCCGATACCGCTGCCAATGGCAACGATGTCTATATCCTTTGGAGTTCCTCGTTTCAGTAAAAAATCCCTCACAAATCCACCAATAACATAACTGTCCACGGATAATTCCTTGGCAGCTTGGGAAATAATTGAAAATACGGGATTTTGTATGGCTTTTTTGTAGTTTGTTGTGTTCAAGGTTTAATGTTCAAAGTTTGAGTTTCTTTCGAAAAATCAAGTTAAAAGGAAAGGGAGTTGAAGAGATGAAAATCTCAGATTTAGTCATTACCCATATTACTGTTGATCCGTGTTTTGAAAATCTTTTAATTTAGGCCTTTTATAGCACTAAAATTGAAGTTATTTTTCGGAGTGGACTCAAGATTTTAAGAATATGGATTGCAGTTCTAAATTCTTAAATTTCCGATAGCCCCATAGAACTATCAGGACGGAATAAACCAATAAACCCATAAACCAATAAACTTTTTTATTCACTCCCTTATTATTTTGACCGTGCCATCATTGCCGAGTTTGATGATGGAAGAAGGGGTGCTCTTTTCTGCATTGCGGTGCAAATTTACCACATAGTCCACTCCTATTAAAATATCCTTGTTTATTTCTTTAAAACTCTGCGGAGTTGGTTGTCCTGCTAGGTTGGCCGACGTGGAGACCAATGGCTTATTGAATTTTTTGATCAGGTACTGGCAAAACTTATCACTGGCCACCCGAATGGCCAAAGTATTATCGGGTGCAATCAAGTTTTTGGCGACCCCCACAGGATGGTCATAGACAATTGTAGTTGGCTTGGTGGCCATATCCATGATGTCATAGGCCAGGTCTGGAACTTTTTTCACATGTCTTTCCAGCATAAAATCATTGGCAACCAAACATATCAGAGCCTTGGTGTCCGGTCGCTTTTTTAAATTATAGATTTTACTTACCGCATCTTCATTGGTAGCATCGCACCCAATTCCCCAGACAGTATCGGTGGGGTAGAGGATAAGTCCGCCTCGGGATAGTATCTCTATACAGTTGTTTATTTCAATTTGAAGGGAATCCATTGTTTTGTGTTAAAAAGGTAAAAGGTTGGGAATTAGGAATTAATAGGGTCTCATGACTCATAACTTTTGTCTTTACTCTTGATTCTTGGTACCTGTCTCCCGTTTATATCCATTTTTGCAATATTTTATTTTATTTGCGATGGTATCAGCCTGTATACCATCGTTTACCGATAATTTGGCCCTTGACTCTTCGGGATGGAAAATATGGAATTCGATACCCCCTAATTTTAGATTTTTCTTGTAGATGGTATTGTTGACCAACCTAGCGGCAAACTCACTGTCTTCCCTACCCCAACCAATAATATCCTCATTATAGCCGTTCACTTTTTCAAAATCCGATTTCCAATATGCCATATTGCAGCCTCTTACTTTTTTGATGTCCAGTTTCTTGGAAGAGTACAAGAGTTTTCTCAGAAATGGGGAACGAATGGCATTGAAATGATTGGTTATCCCCTTGGTGAAAACAGATAGGTTTACCTTCTTTGTTCTTAATATTTCCGCAGATTTCTTAGGATCTAACAATACCCGACTCCCTGTTGCCCAACAGTGCTTTTCGGCAAAATTTAAATGGTCGGCAATAAAATAAGGATGGAGGATAATGTCGCCATCAATTTGAACAATATAGTCCGAGGTGACCTCTCGAATTGCTTTGTTAAGGATCAATGTTCTTGTAAATCCTATATCGTCGTGCCAGACATGCTTTAGGGGTATTGGAAAGATGTCTTTATATTTTTTTATCAGATTTTGTGTCTGCTTTGTGGAGCCATCGTCTGCAATAACAACTTCATCGGGAAGCTTTTTCTGCGCCAAGATACTTTTCAGTACCAGTTCCAGGGCTTCTGGCCAATTATAGGTGCTTACGATAAGGGAACAGGTGGGAAGTGTCATTGGCTTGTGTCAATTAGAAACTCTATATTTAATTTTTGTGTTCATAAAAATACTACCCAAAGAAGTTAGTAATCTATTGATTATTAGTTTGTTGATGCATCTTTGCTAAATAACCCAATAACTTTTAACGATATTATTTGGGCCACAAGGATCATAACCCCGCATTATGGGTTTTCAATCCTCACCATGCTTTTTCTTTAAACCTTTCTGTAGTCGTTTTAGTTCCTTGTATCTCCAGTACGCACTTAAAGCATTCAAATAACTTATAATGAGGCCTTTTTTGCCGTCCAAAAAGCCGAGTTTGAGAATAAAATGGTTCACGAACCTGTATGTGGGCTTCAGCACAAAATGATACGGATTTGGAGTGTACCCTTTTTGTAGTTCCTCTTGGGCCTTCAGTTGTCCGTATTTTATCATCTTGCCTTTATAATCCTCGTAATCCTTATAGGAATAGTGGATGAGCTTGTTCTTTAGAACACCGGAAAGGCCATTGACCTCCAAGGTTTCATGTACTACCCTGTCCTCTGTAAAACGCACCTTGTCCTTTTTGAACAATCGGTAATTTTTATCCCATTGCCATCCGCTAAAACGCAGTACCTTGTTCTGGAACATAAAGGTTCTTCTAAAATAATAAGCTGCGTCTGTTATATCCTTGCTTTGGGTAATCGACAAGATTTCCTTTTTTAAATCTTCGGTAACCCTTTCATCGGCATCGAGGAAAAGGACCCACTCATTGTTGGCCTGCGCTAGGGCAAAGGATTTTTGATCCGTGTAGTTTCTAAAGGGCCGCTGTATCAACTTTACGTTGGGATGCTGTTTTATCCTTTCCACGGTTCCATCCGTGCTGAAGGAATCCACCACAATGACCTCATCGGCAAATGCGATGTTTTCTAGGACGGCATCAATATTATGGATCTCGTTATAGGTAATCAACAAGGCTGAAATCTTGTTCTTTCCAGGGTTGGAATGTTCGCCAAATTCCTTTTTATCGGAATTTAACACGGAGGAATAGACCTGATATACATTATCCGCCACCTTGGGATCGGTAAACTTCTGCACAAAGGCATACCCCCTCTCTATTGTGGTTTTCCTTAGGTCGTCATCCGTGAAAAGTCGTTGGAATTCCCTCCTTAACGAATCCACATCCAAAGGGTCCACATAAATTGAATCCGGACCTGCTGCTTCAGGAAAACAACTGCCGAAACTGGTTATTACCGGGGTTTTGGAAAATAGGGCCTCAATGATGGGGATGCCAAATCCTTCACATATGGACGGATAACAAAACACGGTGGCCAATTGATAAATGATGGCCAGTTCGGTAACCTGGATGTCCTTTAGGAAAAAGATCTGTTTTTCCAACCCATGTTTCCCTACATAGGTGTGTATTTTTTTTGCATATTCCTTCTCATTGCCGATTAGCACAACAGGATATGGGGTTCCATGCGCAGCCTTGACGATAGAGAGCGCATTTTTGCGTTCCTGCAGCGTTCCGACATTCAAGATAAATCTCTCGGGAAGGCCGTATTTTTTTTGTACCGCTTCTTTTTCCGACTGGCTGTACTGTTTTTTGAAGGCATCATTGCATCCTTGATAGACAACGGTAATCTTTGTTCCATCCACCTTAAGATATTTGATTATATCCCTCTTGGTCTGTTCGCTGATTGCGATTATTGCATCCGAATTTACGGCCGCATGTTTGAATTTTGTGGAATAGATAATCCTGTCAAAAAAGGAATAGTATTGTGGGTGACTAAAGAAAATTAGGTCATGGATAGTGACGACTGTTTTGATGTTGTGTTTCTTCAGGCCCGCTGGAATTTCACCGGTTAAGCCGTGGTAGATATCAACATGGTCCTTGATAATCTGTTTGGTTACGGCTCCTAAACGCCAAAGTGAGGAGAATTTTTTCCAAAACCAATTATTTGGATACCGAATCAATATATTCTCTAAAATGGAAACCCTATTAACTTTTGAAGGTTTGGTGTTGTAAAGGATGTATTCGGATATGGGGGTATACTGATGAAGTATCCGTATAACATCCCTGCCGTAGTTGCCTAGGCCAGTGTTATTGTGGAAGATTCGCTTGGCATCATATCCTATAATCATGGGCCAAAAATAAACCATTTTTTAGTTTTATAAATGAAACCGTTCGAGAAGTTCGTCAATATCAATAGGGTGACTTAACTTTGCCCCTATCTAAACAAATCCATGGCTTCAGGGAAGAAAATAGCTTTTTTTGCAATCGACTACTCCCTTGTCGGGGGCGTAGAACGGGTAACTTCCAATTTAATGGGTCTGTTCGGGAAAAATGGGATTATCGTGGAAACCGTTTTCTCCTTGTTCGATGCCAACGATGGTCCCGCGTTATACTATCCGCCCCATTTGGAGTTCGTTGTGCTGGGTACCAGGGAGAGGAAGGCCATAGTGGACCAACTTTCCGGATTGCTTCTTGAAAAGGAAGTTGGGACATTGATTTTTCAGGGTGACAATATGACTATTGCACTGGCAATCCAGGAGGCATGTAAAAAAGCGGGGTGCCGTGGGATTCTTCATTACCATGGGTCTCCATATGCCTATTTGAGAAAATATATCTATGCACAGGATATTTTGGGCAATCCAACAAACATCATAAAGTTTTTATTGTCAAAAGTTGTATATCCCTTTAAAAAGAGAAAGCTTAAAAAGGTATTAGATCGTGCAAAAGATGGACTTGTTTGTGTGAGCCACGGTACTGCCCAAGAATTGGGATTTATTTTTGGGCTTACTGAAAAACAGGGAAGGAATATACATTCCATTCATAATCCGTTGACTTTTGATGTGCCCGAAACCAATCTTGTCAACTGGTCCCAAAAGGAAAAAGCGATTGTTTATGTATCCAGGCTGGAAAGGAAGCACAAGAACTCCATGTTGGTGGCAAGGGCGTGGGCAAAAGTTGCGAATGATCATCCGGAATGGACATTATGGATTTTGGGAGATGGTCGAATAAGGAGTAAAATGCAAACCTATCTAGCTAAAAATAACGTAACCAATGTAATTTTTTATGGATTGGTACACAATGTGGAAGATTATTTGAAACGAAGTTCCATATCAATATTGGGTTCGGATTGTGAAGGCCTGCCGGTAGGCATGATGGAAAGTGCCACCTATACCAATGCCCTCTTATCCACTAGGAGTGATGGCGGAATTATAGATATTATAAACGATGGGGTCTCTGGTTATTTGGTGCCTAGGAATTCCTCCAAGAAATTCTCAGAAAAGCTGGAAGAGCTGATCGTGGATTCCGGAAAACGACAAGGACTGGCCATAAACGCCCGAAAAAAGATTCATTCATTTTCCGATGAACAAATTATGGCCAAGTGGAAGCAATTGTTGGAAAAATAACGCTAATAATTTTAGGTTGATCGTATCGCAGAAACGAGTGGTGACTGTTAAGTTTATAAGTTTATGGGTTTATATGTTTATTTTCTTCAACTCTATCATAGAACCAAGAACCAAGAGACAAGAGCCAAAACTGTAGACAAAAGATTCCTTAAACCTTGAACTTTCAACATTGAACTTTAATAAAATCTGCCAACTGTAACTGGGAACTGCCAACTTATTTCCCGTTTCGTATTTTCTTTGAACCTTAAACCTTAAAATTTGAACCATCACCATCAAACCGCTACATCATACTCCCTTAATGCATCGTTTAACGAGGTTTTTTTGTTGGTGCTTTCTTTGCGTTGTCCGATAATCAGGGCACAAGGCACTTGGAATTCCCCCGCAGGGAATTTTTTGGTATAGCTACCCGGGATTACCACGGATCGTGCTGGCACCAAACCTTTTCGTTCCACTGGTTTGTCACCCGTAACGTCGATAATCTTGGTAGATCCCGTGAGTACAACATTAGCACCCAGCACAGCTTCCCTTTCCACCCTTACGCCTTCCACTACAATACATCTGGAACCTATAAAAGCGTTGTCCTCAATAATTACGGGAGCGGCCTGTAAGGGTTCCAATACCCCACCTATGCCAACGCCACCGCTTAGGTGCACGTTTTTGCCGATTTGGGCACAGCTGCCAACGGTAGCCCATGTATCTACCATGGTGCCTTCGTCCACATAGGCCCCAATATTCACATAACTGGGCATTAGGATAGTGCCGGCGGAGATGTAGGCCCCGTGGCGAGCAACGGCATTGGGGACAACCCGAATCCCTTTTTCGGCATAGCCTCTTTTTAGGGGCATTTTGTCGTGGTATTCAAAAATACCGGCTTCCAAAGTCTCCATTTTTTGTATCGGAAAATATAGTACCACGGCCTTTTTCACCCATTCGTTTATTTGCCAGCCGTTTGGGGTAGGTTCGGCACACCGCAATTTACCATTGTCCAGCAAATCGATAATCTGTCGTATGGCATCCTGTGTTTTATTTTCTTTTATGAGTTCCCGGTTTTCCCAGGCCTTTTCAATGATTTGTCGTAGCTCGGTCATTATATTGTCAAATTTTGTGCAAAGATAGGGGGTAAGGGTTAATAAACCCTTCAAATTTATGGTTATAACATTTTATGTTTATTTTTGCGAAAAAATTCAGGATCTTCTATTGGCACGGATAATGGCGTTGGATTATGGGAAAGTACGTACCGGAATTGCGGTTACGGACGAGCTACAGATTATCGCGTCTGGGTTGACCACCGTTGCTACATCGGATTTGATGCACTTTTTGACGGATTACACCAAACAGGAGAACGTGGAGTGCTTCGTCGTTGGAGAACCTAGACAAATGGACAATACCCCTTCGGAATCCGAGGCCTTGATTCTTCCGTTTTTGAAAAAATTGGCGAAAGCTTTTCCTAGGATACCAATTGCTCGCCAAGATGAGAGGTTTACCTCCAAAATGGCCTTTCAGACGATGATAGATAGTGGCCTTAAAAAACAACAGCGCAGAAATAAGGAGATGGTAGATGAAATAAGTGCTACTATTATTTTACAAGCCTATTTAAATAGAAAACAATAATTATGATTTTACCGATTATAGCTTACGGCGATCCCGTTCTAAGGAAAGTAGGCAGCGATCTCGAAAAAAATTACCCCAATTTGGAGGAGTTGATCGCCAACATGTGGGAGACCATGTACAATGCTTCCGGTGTTGGGCTGGCTGCCCCGCAGGTTGGGTTGCCTGTACGACTTTTTATGGTGGACACCACCGCCTTTGCCGACGACGAAGATCTTTCCGAAGATGAAAAAAATGCTTTGAAGAACTTTAAAAAAGTATTTATCAACGCCTATAAGGAGGAGGAGACCGGGGAGGAATGGGCCTTTAATGAAGGTTGCCTAAGTATTCCAGATATTCGCGAGGATGTAACCCGAAACGATACCATAACCCTTCGTTATGTTGATGTGAATTTTAAGGAACATGTGGAAACCTTTGACGGTTTGTTGGCCAGGGTCATTCAGCACGAGTATGACCATATCGAGGGAATTTTGTTTACGGATAAATTATCGTCCTTTAAAAAAAGATTGTTGAAAGGAAGGCTTTCAAATATCTCCAAGGGAAAAATTAAGGTAGATTACCGGATGCGATTCCCAGATGCTAAAAAATCGCGTTGACCCCAAATTTAATTGATTTAAAAGTTTAATATTGCCCCGAAATTTAAAATAGCTATGAGTTTAGACAAAATCTTGTCCATTGGAGGAAAGCCAGGACTTTACAAATTGTTGACCCAGACCCGATCCGGTTTCGTTGCCGAATCCTTGTTGGACGGTAAAAAAATTACGGTAGGATTTAGTAATAATGTAAGTGTATTATCGGAAATTGCCATCTACACTTTGGAGGAAGAAGTACCGCTGAGGGAAGTTTTTCAAAAAATTCAGGAGAAGGAGGACGGTAAAAAGACTAGTGTATCCCATAAGGACGACAAGCTGAAATTGGAGGAATACTTCTTTGAAGTCCTGCCAGATTACGATGAGGACAGGGTATATCCAAGTGATATTAAAAAGATCGTACAATGGTACAACCTTCTATGCGAAAAGGGAATCAATGATTTTTCTGCACCGGAAAAGGAAGAAAAGGATGTTCCTGAAACCAAGGAAGATAGTCCAGCAACCAAGGGGAAGGCTTAAACCAGCTCATTTTAAAAAAGGCCCTGACAACACAAGTGTCAGGGCCTTTTTTATGACATTAATCTTCGGAATGGGTTCCTTAATCCTTTGGTATGGTTTTATAAGTGTATTTACTCTGTTTCCAATCGATTAATTTGGAAGGATAGTATTTGACGTTCATCCGATCCAAGAAAGGAGCCTGATTGGCCAAACGGACCTTGTAATTGTCCCAATTCCTATTTTCCTTCGTGCTCCAGCCCAGTTCGGAGAAACCAATGACCCTTGGAAATGCCAGATATTCCACTTCTTCCATGGTACTGACGGTCTCCGACCAAAGAGGAGCCTCGATTCCCAATATGTTTTCTAAAGGAATTCCATCATATTCCTCTGGGGTCCACACATATGCGGTGTCTACAGGGATATATGCGGCCCAGTGGAGTCCAAATTTGGACAGGGTGTCATATTGCATGTCCAGATAGGCTTTTTTTGCGGGGGAAAGAATGACTTTCATCCCCTTTTGGATAGCTAATTTTGCATTTTTATTACTGCTCCAATACTGGGCAATTGCATTGCTATCTACATCTGCAGTGACGATTTCATCCCATCCGATCATCCGTTTCCCATATTTATGCACAATTTTTTCAACCTTGTTCACAAAGGTGATATAGTCCTTTTTCGATGTTACATGACTTTCATCCCCGCCAACGTGAAAATATGGCCCAGGAGTAATGGCCGAAATTTCCCGTATCACGTCATCTACAAAAGCATAAACGGTGTCTTTGTTGGCGTCAAAAGTACTGAAGCCAACCTCTGTTCCCGTATATAGTTTAGGGGTTTTTCCGTTCCCGTTCAAGAAAGGATAGGAAGCGGAGGCCGCATTGGTATGGCCCGGCATATCTACCTCTGGGATAATCGTCATATAGTGTTCGGCGGCATATTTTACGATATCCTTATATTCTTCCTGGGTATAAAAACCGCCCGATTTACCACCCACCTGGGTGCTGCCACCAATCTCGGTTAGTTTTGGCCAGGATTTGATCTCTATGCGCCATCCTTGATCATCGGTAAGATGTAGGTGAAGAATGTTTATCTTGTAGTAGGCCAAAAGGTCTATATATTTTTTGACATCGTCTACACTAAAGAAATGTCGGGCCACATCCAACATGGATCCACGGAACTCAAAATTTGGATTGTCCAGGATCTTTCCGGTAGGTACCAGCCACATTTTGTGGTCGGTTAGGGTGTCATTGCCCATGTCCGGGATTATCTGGCGCAAAGTCTGTATTCCCCTGAATGCGCCTTCCGCTGTTTTGGCGTTAATTATGACGGAGTCACGGGTAATGTACAATTGGTAAGCTTCCTTTCCGGTAAGCTCATCACTGTCCGCTTGGTTGATGTATATAATGCGCTCAATACTTTCTGCCCTAGTTTCATTTACGGGTAGATCCAAATCGGTCTTGGCCTTGATCTTTTCGGATAAGAAGGCACCGACATCGATAAAACCCTTATCGGATTCCGTAGTGTAGATGGCCGTATTCTTATCCAGGGCAAAAGCACTGTTTGTCGGAATGGTTTTTAGGGGCATGGGAATCATGTTTGCCTTGGCCAGATCGGTAACTGGAAAATTGATGGGTTTCTTTTTTTCCTGACAGGCAATAAGGGCGGTAAGGCCCAACAGGACAATGGCGGTTCGTGTTAAAATGGAGTGTTTCATTGGTGTTTTGGTTTAAGGTTTAGACACAATATTCGGCGCCTGTATTTTTATTATTAGGGTTTGAAGAGTATAGAAGTTTATTTGTTTACGGGAATTGTCAGCTTTAATAATTACAAAATATTTTACTGCCCACTGCCTTTTATTTTCAGTTTACATACGCTTTCATCGCGTTTTGCCATAAGGCGTATCCTTTTGCGTTCATATGTAGGCCATCTTCAAGAAAAAGATCTCTATTTAGTTTATTTTGATCCACCATAACATCCCAAACGTCCACATACTGCAACTTTGGGGTTTCATCGGCCCAAAGCTTAAGCCTTTTGTTTAGCCGTTGGTACTTTCCCCTTAGATCCCATCTTGCTATACTGGGTTTGGGCGATATCAGGACGATTTCCATTTTGGGGTCAAATTCGTGTATTCGGCGTACCAGTTCCTCCATTTCGGTCATGATCACATCGGCCGATTTACCTGCCGCAATATCGTTGTCCCCTTCGTAAATAAATACCTTTTTAGGATGATATCGATATATAAGATCGTATACATAGTATAGAAGGTCGGAGGTCTGCGATCCCCCAAAACCAGTATTGACGATCTGATGTCCTGGAAACATCTGCTGTACGTCCTTCCACATCCTGATGCTGGAACTGCCGGTAAATACGATGGTCGGTTTGGAACCGTCCCATTTGGATTCATATTTCTTTTGAATACCGTCCACTTCCTTTTTGAAATTCTGTTGGGCTTGGGCAGGGATTAGGCAACTGAGACCTATCAATGTCAGAAAAAGTTTTTTCAAATGCTGTTGTTTTAAATTAGGGGCTTAAGATAATTTTAATTTATTCAATCATCAAATTATTCTTTCGGGACGAGTAATTTCCTGGGATTATTGTTTTCTTGGAATGTTCTTTAGGATTTCCAATAAGAACTTCCAGAATTTCTGTACCGAGGTTATATTGGCCCTTTCATCGGGGGAGTGGGCCCCTTTAATCGTTGGGCCAAAACTTACCATGTCCATTTCCGGATAAATTTCTCCAAGTAGCCCACATTCCAATCCGGCATGGCAAGCCACTACCTTCGGCATTTCGCCAAATAAAGATTTATATGTAGTGGTCAATACCTCGAGAATTGGAGAATTGGGATTGGGGTTCCATCCAGGATAGAGACCATCCAGGACAACCTCGCATTCGGCAAGTTCAAAAGCGGATTTTAAGGATGCGGCAAGGTCCAACTTGGCAGAATCCACAGAAGATCGGGTAAGGCAACCAATTTTTATTTGTCCTTTTTTAACCAATACCCTGGCTATATTGTTGGAAGTCTCCACAAGGTCCGGAATGGCGGCGCTCATGGCATATACCCCGTTCTGGGCGGCATAGATCGACTTGAGGATCTTGGCTTGTGCTACGGACTCCATAACCCTGTTGGGGAGCTCAATAAATTCCGATTTAATTTGGAGTAGCGGTTCCTGGGTTGACAGTTCCCTTAAGATGATATCCGACCAATTGGGGAGGTCTTGTTCAAATGCTTCCTTTTTTTCTTTGGCAACCGTAATTATTGCTGTGCTTTCCCTAGGGATGGCGTTGCGAAGGCTCCCACCATCAATTTCGCTTATTCGAATGTTATAACTGGAGTGGGCTTGGGAAAGTAGTCGGTTCATGATTTTGTTGGCATTGCCCAGTCCCTTATGGATGTCCATGCCGCTATGACCCCCTTTTAGGCCATTTACCTTTATTTGGTACGCGACGGAGTTTTTTGGTACGCTTTCTTCAGAATAGCTTCTTGTCGCGGTAACATCAACCCCCCCTGCGCAGCCAATATCTATCTCATCATCTTCCTCTGTATCCAGGTTCAGGAGGATTTCCCCCTTTAAAATACCCGGTCTAAGTTCCTTGGCCCCCGTCATCCCAGTTTCCTCGTCTATAGTAAAAAGGGCTTCCAACGGAGGATGTGGAATGTCCGTACTTTCCAGCAGCGCCATTATTGTGGCTACCCCGAGACCATTGTCCGCGCCTAAGGTAGTGCCCTTGGCGGTGACCCAATCCCCTTCAATCTTCATTTGGATACCTTGGGTGTCAAAATCGAATTCCGTTTCCTTATTTTTTTGGTGAACCATATCCAAATGGGATTGCAGGGTAACCATGATCCGGTTTTCCATACCTGCGGTAGCGGGTTTTCGGATGATGACATTCCCGATATGATCGGTTATCGTCTTCAATCCAAGGGAATTCCCGAAATCGACCATAAATTGAATGACCCGTTCTTCTTTTTTTGACGGGCGGGGTACCGCGTTCAGATCTGCAAATTTGTTCCAGACCGCACTTGGCTGTAATTCCCGTATTTCTTGGTTCATAAACTTTTCTTTGATGTCAAAAATACGGATTGAAAAACAATCGTCCGAACAATTTGAATGTTTTTGAAAAGATGGGACCTACAATTCAAAATTGGATTATCAAGATAGTTTCGCTTATATCGCCGTTCCTTCTCCGAAGGGAAAGAATCTGTTTTTGGTGCATTTATATTTACACTTTACCTCTTCCCGAATGGCTGGGGGGAAGGATGGTGATGGAGGAAAACGAAAATCTGTCGTGAGCCTTGATCAAACTTAATGCCTATACATTCAGGAATTCCATATCTCCCAAGATTTCTCGGCTTGCAGCTGCAGCATACGCAGACCATTGCAAATGGTTGCCCCTCGCAATTCCCCTTCTTTTAAAAATGAGGTCTTTTCAGGATTATAGATCAAATCAAAAAGCAAATGGGCGTTGTTTATAAACTGATATGGAACATCAGGCCTGGCTTCCACCTTGGGAAAGGTGCCCAATGGGGTGCAATTGACGAGGACGGTATGCTTCTCCATTATATTGTGATCCAAATCGCTATAATTCAGCTGATTCCCTTTGGGATTTCTTGAAACAAATTGAAACGGGATATCCAATTCCTTAAAAACAAAGGCTACTGCTTTGGAAGCTCCGCCCGTGCCCAGAATCAATGCGCTTTTGTGTTGGGCTTGTAAATAGGGTTCAATGGCATTCCGAAACCCGTAAACATCGGTATTAAACCCGATACGCTGATCCCCCTGCAGTTTTATTGTATTTACGGCGCCGATCTGGGCAGCCTTGGGATCGATTTTCGTCAAATAAGGAAGAACTGCCTCCTTGTACGGGATCGTAACATTTACGCCTTTGATATTTTGGTTATTGTTCAGCAGTGAAGAAATATCCTCTATTTTCTCCAAATCGAAATTCTCATAGGAACAATCGATCAATCCCAACTCGGAAAACTTTTTTGCAAAATATCCCTTGGAGAAGGAATAGGAAATATTTTTTCCTATCAATCCGTACCTAACTTTTTTGTTTTCTTTTTTGTCCATACCATTCCAATCCTATAAGAATCCCAACCCCAAAAACAATAAAAAATACGGCCCACCACGTCTCGAGTTTGGCCAGATCGGGGAAATATTGCCTGTAATTGGCCACTACCTCGTTTCCGTTGGAATCGAAAAGGACTTGGCCCATACTATCGGTTTTAAAAATTGTTCTTTTCCATGGCCAAACTACCCCCAAGGAACCCGTGATAAAGCCAATTATCACGGCGGTGGTCAAGTGCTTGTAGTGCTTTAGAACATAGGTCAGAAAATGGGACAAGGTCACCAATCCAGATGCTGATCCCAAGGTGAATACGGCCAAGATTTTTAATGTATTTAGCCGTTCCGGATTTTGTAAAAACCCGACATCCCCTTGGAGCAGTTCGGCCATCGTATCGTAAAGCGCATTGACGGAATCTACCAAGAGCAATACATAGTTGCCCAAGAGAATTAGGATAAAGGATCCCGAAAGCCCAGGCAGCGTCATGCCCGATACACTTATCATGCCGCAGAAAAAGATAAACCACAAATTTTCATTTTGGGCGGCGGGACTCAGAAAACTGATGGAAATTCCAACAGCAAATCCAAGCAATCCGGCACTGATGGTCTTTTTGTTCCAATGCTCAAAGTCCTTGGAAATATAATAGATCGATCCGATGATCATTCCGAAAAAGGCGGCCCAAACATAGAGTTCTTTCTTTTCCAGAAAATAATCGAGCAGCTTGGAAACGCTAAAATAGCTTACCAACATCCCGAAAATCAACAGGGCGAGGAACTGGCCGTTGATATAGCGGTAAAAGCTTTTGAACCTTCCGTTGATAAGGAGCTTAAAGGCTTTAAAATTTATCTTTTGTAGGGAATAGATGAATTCCTCATAGAACCCACCCACGAAGGCTACGATTCCGCCCGAGACCCCGGGCACCTTGTTGGCCGCGCCCATCACAAGACCTTTTAGGACCAAAAATATCTTGTCCATAAATGTCCTTGGTTCAGCCATGTGGGGGTGAAATTACTTTTTAGAAGCTATTTTTTCCAGAACAAAAATAAGGGAAAAACCTAGGATGGCTAGAATTAATGCAAACATTAATTGGTTGTCCCCATCAAATGCGAAGGGAGAGATGTTACTTTCCTTGATGGTGATTATTTTGTCCCCAAAATTTTCGGATTCCAAAACCTTTTTCCAAGGCCATATTTTGTTGAGGGAACCCAAAATAAATCCGGTTAGTACCGCCAATGTCATATTTTTATGGTTGTTGAACATCCATTTCAACAATTTCGAAAAACTCAACAACCCGAAAATAGCCCCAAATCCTACGGTTAATATAATTTTGAAATCCCTTTCGTGTACCGCATCCAGGATTGTTTTATAAGAGCCCAGGAGAACGAGGATAAAAGCCCCGGAAATTCCGGGAAGAATCATGGCACAAATGGCCAATGCACCGCACAAAAAAAGGTAGGGAAGGCTATCTATATTATGGGACGGAGGCAAAACGGTTACAAAATAGGCTATAACGGTTCCCAATATGAGCATGCCAATAGTTTTCCAGTTCCAAGCCTCGATGGATTTGCCCACAAAAAAGACACTGGCTACGACCAAGCCAAAAAAGAAGGACCAGACCAGGATAGGTTGGGTGACCAATAGCCAGCTGATAAATTTGGCCAATGAAACTACGCTTATGGCTATTCCTAGAAAAAGCGCCAACAGGAAATTACCGTTCAGTTTTTTCCAAAAGGCGGCAAGGCCATCTTTGCGAAGGGTTTTAAAAAGGGAAATATCAACATTGTTGATCGAAGTGATAAGTTCCTCGTATATGCCGGAAATGAAGGCAATAGTGCCGCCGGACACGCCTGGAACAACATCTGCCGCCCCCATGGCCATGCCCTTTAAGGTGATTATAGCGTATTGAATAAAATTACGGTCCTCCATAAGATAAACGGCAAAAGTAGCTTTTTTATCTGGAAGCCTTTTTGATATTGGAGATTATGTTTTTCACCCATTCCGTGTCGCCAAACTGGGGAAATTCCCTTTCGAAAAGATGTCTTTTATCAAAATTGATCCTTAGGGCATCGGTCAATCGTTGTTGTGCCTTTTTGGTCTCGTCTATCTGGAGGTAAAATCCTGCCATCTTGTACAGGATCTCCGCACTTTCGGGATAGAATTCCTGGCCTTGTAGCAAAATTTCAATTCCGGAATGTACATCCTCGTTCCGAATCAGCACATCGGCCCAGTACAACCAGGTGTCCAGTTCATAGTTGCCTAGGTCTACCGCCTGTTTAAAGGCATAATCGGCTTCATCATATTTCTTTAAGGCTGTTTGTATTTTGGCGCACTTTTTCCAATACTGGGCATTTTCGCCATCTATATTCAGGGCCTTGTTTATGTAATAGGATGCTTTGGTAAAGTCCTTTTTCCGATAATAAAAGTCGGTAATCGCCAGCCATCCCTTGTCCAATAGCGGATCTTCGTGAACGGTTTGATAATAGTAATATTTGGCCAGGTCGTCATTTTTTAGCTTTTCATGACACTTCCCGATCCGCAGATAGGCGTGGGAAGTGGGATCTTCCATCTCTATCGTAGTCTCGTAATTTTCGATGGCTTCGTTAAATCTCCCCAGTTTTTCCAAAACCTTGCCTTTTTCGAAATAGGCACCTATAAATGTGTCGTCGGAGATAATTGCAAAATCAAAAGCGACCAGTGCCTCCTTGTACATTTTTTTATAGAAGTACATTTTGCCCAACTGGTGCCACGCAACGTCACAATAGGGATTTTTTTCCAAATATTCGTTGAGGTAATGTATGGCGCCATCGTATTGCTCGAGAAATTCGAAGCAATAGATAACATTGTAAAGGGCGGAATAGTCCTCTGGATCAAAATCGACACATTTTATAAAGTTGTCTTTGGCCAATTCATAATTGTCCATAAAAAGGTATTCCATGCCCAAAAGGGAATGTATGTCAAATCCGTCATCTGATAGGTCTAAGGCCTTGTTTAGCAGAACGACCGCCGCCTCGTGATTGTCTTTTTTGGAATAGATATTGGCTCGTTGTATATAGATTTCCTCATTGGAAGCATCTAAATGCTCCAAATCGTCCAACATGTGTTCCGCAATTTCCAGTTTGTTCTCAAAGACCAGCACTTCCACGTTCAACAATTTCAGTTCAATGGAATCTGGATGTTGCAACAACCCAATTTTGATGGCCTTTTTGGCCAATGCTATCTTGCCATGGTTTAAATAGAAATGAATGATATCCTCAAAATCCTCGGCATCAAAGAAATAGATGTCATCGGTCTTCAGCATGGATTCAAACTTAGCTAGGGGCTGGCTTGGTTTTTCGTCATGATCTAACGCCATAGGAGTGTGTTTAGATTAAACTATGGAACTAAAAGTAAGGTATCAAACCTGTTTCTAGTACCCGATCGGAGCTATATTATTAACAAATTAGTTAACAAATTATTGTGATATGTGGTTCAAAGCGTCAATTATTAGTCTGCACCCCTTTTCAATTTCATCATTTGAAATTGTTAAAGGGGGTGATATGCGTACCGCTTTTGGTTCAAACAAAAGCCAAAATAGGATCAAACCCTGCTTGGCGGATTCCAAAATAACCTGGTCCGCTATTTCCTTATCCTTCAAGATCAATGCCAACATTAACCCTTTGCCACGGATTTCTTCTATTAACGGATGCTTTAACAATTTTCGAAAGAGTTTTTCCTTTTCCAGGGTTGCCGGAATGTGTCCTCCCTCGGTTATCTCCTTCAGTGTAGCCAAGCTTGCAGCTGCTATCAATGGGTTGCCCCCAAATGTGGTAATATGTCCCAGTTTGGGGCTGTGCTGCAGGGTTTGCATCATTTTATTGGATGCCGAAAAGGCCCCGACGGGCAAGCCCGACGCCATTCCCTTGCCCATCACCAGAATATCAGGTACGCAGTCATAGTGTTCAAAAGCGAACAGTTTGCCGGTCCGTCCGAAACCGGGCTGAATTTCGTCCAAAATCAATAATGCGCCCATTTGGTCGCACCGTTGCCGTACTTTCTTTAAGTAGTCCGACTCGGGCAATATAAAGCCGGCGCCACCTTGAATGGTCTCTAAAATTACCGCAGCAGTGCGTTCGGTTATCTTGTCCAAGTCGTTTGCCGAATTGAACCGAATAAATGAAACATCTGGAATCAAGGGCCTAAAGGCTCCCTTGCGCTCCTCGAACCCCATAACGCTAAGGCTCCCCATGGTATTTCCGTGGTACGCCCTTTCGGCGGCAATAATCTGGGACCTGCCGGTAACACGCCTTGCCAGTTTCAAGGCTCCTTCCACTGCTTCGGTCCCTGAATTTACTAAATAGGTGGTTTCCAAATTGAAAGGCAGGAAACTGGCCAAAAGTTTTGCATATTCCACAGCAGGCTGTTGAATATATTCCCCATACACCATAACATGCAAATACCTTTCTGCTTGGTGTTGTATGGCAGCAACTACCTTGGGGTGGCAATGCCCCAGGCTACAGACGGACACCCCCGCTACAAAGTCGAGATGTTCCCTTCCGTCACGGTCATAGATATAGCTTCCCTTGGCATGGGAGACTTCCAATCCCAAAGGATGTGGGGAAGTTTGTGCTTGATACGTATGAAAATCTTGTTTCATGTTGTTGTGCTTGGAATATGATCAAAGGTCCTTATAAGATTGTTTTTTGGTTGATGGCAGGCATGATTGGAAGGTAAACTAATTGGCGCCTGCTTTTTCCACTTTTGGATCTTTCCTGGGTTGTGTTTTTTGCGGCACTTTTGGTTCCGAGGTTACGGGATGGGTCTGTTTTTTGTTCTTGTTTATTGGATCTCCTTCATTATTTGTGCGCTCCTCTTCCTCGGCATCCATATCTATAGGATGATCCAGGCCGCGAATTTTAACCAGTTCGATATTGTTGTCGTCCTCGTCAAAAATATCGTCCTTGGTCCGGATACGTTCATCGCCCCTCCAGATAAAGCCCTTTAGTTTACGGGCTTCCACGGGAAGGTCCTTCTCCGGGAAGATATCCCCATCCGGATTGGTCAAAAAGGTAATGTCCTCTATATCATTGTTCGCCATGGTCATCCGGATGGCACTACACTGGGTCTTATCAATTCCCACCAGTTCATCGTCGTCATTGTACATAAAGTAGATGACCTCTGTGTTTTTGACCAAATCGATGGTCTTTAGGGCGTTGCCTTCAAATTTTCCATAAAGGTTTATCCCTTTGGCTTGGTTGTAGCCCTTTTTGCCAATGGTATCAAAGGAAATGATAAAGGCGTTGTTTATGACCTTGAGGGAATCCATTTTTTCGGTTTCCTTGTCCATGATCAAATGGATGCTATCCCCGGTCATCTGATTTTCTACGTTCCAAATTATGGGTCTTTTTATCAATTGTGTTACTCCCGTCTTTTGATCAAACCGAATGGAATCGCACTTGCCGCTCAGATCCTTTTTATAAAATTTGGCATTGTGGAAAGCCCTAAGAACACGTTCTTCCGGTTTTCCGGTAATCATCAGGGTATCTCCGTGCATATAAAGGGAGTCGTTCTCTACTAGACTTATGGAAACGGCCCGCTTCGTGGCGAATACAGAATCTTTAGCCTTAAAAACTTCCGCGTAGTGCGCCCGGATAACCCCTTTGTTAATGGTATCCGTAACCGTGATATGGTTGGTCGCCGAGGCGAACTCGGTCTTTTTGTCAAAAAAAACACTGTCGCCCTGAATAATACGATTATTGTAGTCTATCCTCGTGTTCTTAATGCCATACCCGCTCTCTATCTTGGTATCGTAGAACCCGCGTTCACAATATATTTTATAGGTCTCGCCCGTAATTGTGGAGGGACCGTACATATAGGCGTTTTTTGAGGTCTTGTAGTAGTCCAATTGCTCGGAATCCATGGTATATTCCGGATTTTGGATATGTACGCTATCCAAAAATTGAAACTTTTTAGGAATCATAAAATAGGTGCCCACCCTGCTGGTCAGGGTATTTGCCGAATCTATTACCGTGCCCCCGGTATTGTAATACGCTTCCTGCTTTTCCCGATCCAGATGAAGCGTGTCCGTCTTAAGGGTCATTCCCGTATTGGTCAGTACAACATTTTCCCAGGCACGGGCCAATTTGGTATTCCCGTCATAATCTATTTTTCCACTCGTCATTTGAATGGAATCCCCTTGTTGCAACCTAATGTTTCCAATGGCCTTTAATTGGTTTTCCTTGGAATATACGATGGCTATATCGCACCAAATATCCGCCCCTTGATGTCGAAACTGAACCTGCCTGTCGTCTTTGCTAAAAATGGATGCTCCTGGATATTTAGTCTCGTCCTTGGTAAAATTGGCACCGTGAACAATGTTGATTTCCTTGCTTTCCGGTGGCTGCTCTTGGGCATGGCAGAAAGGGCTAAGGAGCAAATGTAGCAGAAGGAGTACTGATTTCAATTATTGAAATTTTGGACAAAAATAGCCAAAAACAGGGGAGTAGTGCGGAAATTGGGACGATTTTAATAGGATCTTACCAGGTATAATGAAAAAGCATGTTAAACCAAAGCTGATTTGGCTATTCCCAAAATGGCAAACGTATAAGGCCGAGTTGGGCCATGCCAATTATACTTTATTAAGTTTAAAGGGATATGTTTTACCGGAATTCCATTGTGGCACGTACAAATTGCCGTCATTATCCAAACATACATCGTGGGGGTTCATAAACGTGCTGCCGTCATAAGTCCCGTCCTTTAATGTCCCATCTACATATTCTGGGGCCATGCCACCTGGAAAGGACACTACCTTATTGTTTTCGTCCAGTACCGCGATCATTCCGTCATATGCATCCCAGCTTTTGGTTACAATAACGGCGAAAAATATGTTTTTGCCGTTGATAACAGGGCGGCAGATCCAACATCCTGGAAGGGAAATGGTCTCCAAATGTTGACCATCCAAGGTGAATCTTTTAAATTCTTGTTTGGAGCGCGAGGTGATCAATAGGGTAGGATTGGAAGCGTCCCGGGTGTCCAAGGTTACGCCATGACAACAATCAAATTGATCTGCACCGTCTCCCTTGCCTCCAAAATGGCGGACATAGTTGCCTTTGGAATCGTATTGTATAATATAGTTCTCCCCATAACCATCTGCAATATAGATATCCCCGTTGGGCGCAACAGCCGTTTCAGTGGGTTTAAATTGTTCCGGTTTGTCATATCCATTGAATTCCTTAGGGCATTCAAAAGTCATCAGCACACGTCCATCCAAGGTTGTTTTCTTTACCTTATGGGTGTCCGGATCGGTAATAAATAAAAATTGATCCTTGCCCTCCCCAACAATGGTAAGGCCGTGGGCCCCGGGCAGGCCTACCTCCCATGTACTTAGTATCTTCCCCGACCTATCATAGATCAATACATTGTTCTTGGGGTGTGTCGTGGTCATTAGGATCCGTCCCTGGGCATCCATCACCATTTCGTGGCAATTATCCACGGGGGTTACATTAGGGTCTTGAATCCCCCATCCTGCATCCACTTTGTACTTGAAATCCCCTTGTCCGACTATTTTCTCCATTTTTTTTGACTTAGCAGTATTGGCAAGAGAAATCCTTGGCAATAACAATCCGGCAGTTGAGGCCAGTAGGGATTTTTTTATGAATGAGCGCCTAACATTTTTATCGGACATAGGTAATATATTTTATCGTAGGTTAAATTTACCATTTTATATCGAAAATGGGTTCTCGGGGGAAATATTTTCTGCCTAAATGGCACATTTTACATTTTTAAACGGGAGTGTGCCAACCCCTAGGTTTAGTGATCTTAAAACACTACCATCCAGCAATAGTATGCCGCAAATAGGGAAAGAAAGATTATTCCGATATACGTAAGTGCCCTTAATCCTCTTTTGGGACGAAAGGCTGGGGGGAGGTCGCCACTCATCACATTTTTTAGGTTCATATAGCCAATAACTGGGGCCAGAACAAAGGAGACAAAAGTAGCCATGGCCACCAATTGGCCCATATTGGCACTGAACGCCGTTATAACTATATAGTTGATAAGTATCAACAAAACAATGCCCCATACGTAGTATTTCTTTTTGCTTGTAGGCATAAACTTTGGAAAAAGCAGCTCCAAAATATCGATACTGACCCGTGCCAAGGCATCATGGGCCGTCATACAAGTACTGAACATGGTCGCGAAAGCGGCCGTTGCAATAAAGATATAGGTCCAGGCACCAATATTGGTGGTAAACAAGCTTACCAACTGGTCGGCAAAGGCAACGGCATTCCCACTGATCTGGGTGCCGGTACCATAGAGCGTCATCCACCCGATAATCAAGAAAAAAATTGCGAGAACGGCGGTCAATAAATATCCGAGATAAAATTCCTGAAGGGCTTCGGGCAAACTTGGCTTTTTATTTTCCGTCTTATATTTTTCGATGCTCCAAAGGCTTATCCAACTAGAAGCCTCAACGGCGGTAGGCATCCATCCCACCAAACCGATCAAAAACAATATACCTGCCTCATTGAAAATATCCGGAGCCACAAAATTTGGGTCAATCGCTGTTTTTCCATTAAATAGGACGGAGGAAGTAGTGACCAAAAGGGCAATGAACAACAACGTGACCACAAATTTTAGGGAAACCTCCAAAAGTTTATATCGCCCGATGATGAGTAGGGATCCAATAAAAACGAAGAGACCCAGGGCAACGGTACTCAGGGGCACCTCTGGGATATGGAACAAATTGATAAAGAGACCGGCGGTCACGACATACAAGGTAGCCAAAATGGTAAAGGTGGTCACTAGGGTAATACCGGCATAAAGCCGCAGATAATTTATGCCCCGATTCCGGTAGCCCTCTATAAGGCTTTTATTGGTGACGTTGGTATAGCGAATACCAAATTCAAAAAAGGGGTACTTTAGTACATTGGCAAGTATGATCGGGATTACCATAACCCAGCCGTATTGTGCCCCCGCTTTTGTACTCAAGACCAAATGGGAGGTGCCTATGGCCGTACTGGCAAATAGAAGCCCAGGGCCTATGTTTTTAAGCAGCGTTTTGAATTTGGTCATATTGGTCAGTACTTTTTGGGTGAACCATTTACTTTTTACCGATGAAATCGATTTATAGTTCCATCCTCCCTTAACAATATCAGAATTGCAGGTTTGTTCAAAGTTTAATCTATTTTAATAGGTTTCATCCATGCCTGCCTTAGGTTTAATTGTTCCTTGGTTGGTTGATCCATGAGGGAAAACTTATTATGGGCGGCATCATAATCTATTCCCAATTTTTGATAGTATTCCTTTATGGGCAAGGGATCCGTTCCCCGTATATATTTGTCTATAAAGTCCTTGATCTCTGGATAGGTTTCCTTGACGACTACACCAAAAAAGGAATCGTCATCAAATGGTTTATCGGGACCGTATTGCCTGGTCAGTTTTTTAATTACATCGACCAAACCTATTTTGCCATCGGAAAGTTCCAACAGACGGATGTTCAATAAACCGGCCACCAGGGCTCCTTTCATATAGATGTTGCCATATTGTTTATTGCCTACGGTCGTATAAGAGGTCTTTGCAATTTTGACCAGGCTATAACTCTGGTCAAAATATTGGGTATCTATCGTGATCTTCTTTTCCAAATTCTTAAAGTAATCGTCCATAGAATTTTGTCCGGAACGAAAGAGCATCATATTGGAGGCCCATTCCGTTGTGCCCTCATACAACCATAGGTGTTGGGACGGAACGGGGGTAATAAAATTAAATTGGGCTATAATCTGGCTATGAAGGTTCAGCGGGGTTACCACGTGGAAAAACTCATGGGCCGAAACATGGGAGATTTGGCTCTTTAAATCGGCCCACGGAGCTTCCTTATAGATGTATTCGGAGCTATAGGAATGTTCCCATGCCCCGGCAGTCTTGTCCTCGAAGACAAACAGAAAAGTATAGTGCTTTACCGGCAGCCCATTTAGAAATCCACTAGCCGAGAGAAGCATATTCTTGAGGGTTGCCAGTACTTGGTTGCTGGTAATCTGGCCTGTTTTTGAATAGGTGTACACATCCACGTCGGTGCCATCAACATCCATGGAGGCCTTTGTCAGGTTGCCCAACAAAATGGGAGAATCAACAGCTTTGTCGTAATCATTGGCCCAGTAGATTCCATCTGAAGTTTTGGTAAGAGCGGTACCAACATGCCAATTGTCCGGATATTCCAATTTAATTTGAAGGGGAGAAGTCTGCATGCCTTTAAAATATCCAAAGACGGCCTGACCATTAATTAGCGTATGGTCATTTTCAATGGAAGTGCCGCACATCATGTAAATAGGGTTCACATCCACAGGGGTATCCCAGGTCTCCGAGATTTGATACTCGATCTTTGTGATTTTAGCAGGGGACGAAAGTTCAAACTGATTTGTAGAAATATGTTTGGTGCCAACTTCATTGCCGTTTTTATCGAAGGCCGAGAAAGAGGTGACATAACGGCCAATATCCATTACTTGATAGGTGCCAGGAGCAGTAGCCGCAAACTGGTAAATATTATTGTCCGCAGACAACGTTGGTGGGGTAACCTCTACCTTAAAGGTGTCATTGGACCTATCGTTAAGGTTTACTGTAAAATCTACCGCCTGTGCGGTAGAAATATCCATTTTTCCGCTGCCGCAAGAATAAAATACGATGGCAATGGCCAGTAATTGGAACTTGATAAACTTTTTCATGAAAACGAAGTTAAAAATTATTATGGATTATCAGTATCTGAGGGTGTACTACAAATTTCCGTAAATACCATCGGCTTAACCAAAATTCTGCCAAAAACTGACTCCTCCCCCCAAGGGGAGGGGACCTGTTTTCGATGAAATGAAACTGTATGTTTCCTACAGGGTCTGCTCTCTTCCCTGGGAGGGGTTGGGGAGGTCAAATGGGACAAGGAGGTATCGATTTAAGTAAACATTTTCAATTAAAGCGAAAATTTGTCGGACGCCGAATCTGCCCGTTATGGCCTAAAGCTATTTTTTCGAACAACTTATAAACCCTTGAACTAATATGCTTTTAAGAGTTCAACCCTTCGGTTTCAAAAAAAACATCATTTTATCCTGTCGTACATCTCAAGCAGTATTTGATCGTTGATACTGATCAGCCCCGTCGGGCTATCCAACTCAACAATAATTATTATGATTACCGCAAAACATATGGCGAGGGCCAAGACCATTACCCAGTTTACACTCTCTGTATTTCCATGCAAATAACCCACGGCAAACATGGCGATAATTATAAGGGAATATAAGGCAACCCAAATTAATGAGGGTATACGATCTATGGCACCTACGGATTCACGTTTGGTCTGAATGTCAAACATGTCGTTAATGGCATTGATAAGGAGGGAATTAATAACAGGACTGCCAATGTTTTTATTGGTCATTTCCTTGATTTGGCCCCATATTTCCGATTGAATTTCTTGGGATTTGGCAAGGGCATATGCAAGCCCATTCGGATTTTTAGCGAGCCAAATCCGTATCTCTACATATTCAACCAGTTTGTGTTGCAATTCTTCACTAAAAGGTTGCTCTACCAATCCAGCTCTTAGCCATCCGGTCTCTATTGAATTGACTTCGTCCAGAAAAAGTTTCTTTCTGGCATCGAAACGGGAAGAAGTCATGTTGAAGGTAAAGGCCAATATAAAAGCGAGTAGTCCTAGGATTGCGCCAACCATCGTGTTTATGGACGAGTCGTCTGTATGCGAATCCTTTCTTTTTTTCGATTTTGCATAGGTGATCCCTCCCCTTATCGATAGAAGTATAATTAATATAATAATCACATAGACACACCAAATGGGTACTGTATTAAAAAGGCTTGAGCTCATGCATACAATATTTTGAGTCTTGATCTAACAATTTTCCACGGTCCTTAGTCGGACTTGAATTTAGGTGCATACACCTATCCTTGAGCACTTAACGGATAATAGGTGCAATATTATTTACAGGTTTTCGAGCTCTATGGTCGTCAATCAACTTGATAAAGTGCAATCCAAATTATGGAAAAAATTAACATCTTAATCAGATGTGCTCCAAATTGTGGTATAATTTTTTCGATTTTTTAGGAGATACTTAAAATATCGGTAAATATGCCGGTTGCAATCACAAAAACTATTTTATCTCTATCTTATTCCCATAAAATTTTGGCTGGGTATTAAAGAGTAGATCGATAAATACTTTGACACGGGCAAAATATTCCCGTATCCTAACATTAAGGCCGTCGGATCCCGAAACGTCCATGGCATTAAACCCAATGGCCTTAAGCCCTTTCCGTTCGGCCAAGTATATGGCACGTTCATTGTGGAATTTCTGGGAAATGACGGTAACGCTTTGCAGGCCGAAGATTTCTTTGGCCCGGACCATGGAGTCCAGCGTCCGGAAACCTGCATAGTCCAGAAATATCCTATTTTCAGGAACTCCCGCCTTTACCAAATCCCGTTTAAAACTCATGGGCTCGTTGTAATAAATGGTAGCATTGTCCCCACTGACCAGAACGTAGTCGATTTTTCCTGCATTGTAGAGTTGGACTACCGCCTTGATTCGGAAGGTGTAGTACGGGTTGGGTTGGCCATCCTTCTGTTTTTGTGCCGTGCCCAGCACCAAGCCAACCCTATTTTTGGGAATTTGGTTTACATCCGAAAAGGTTTTGCCTATACATGACCTGGAAATCGTATAGTTACAAAGCAAAATTAATCCAAGGAACAAGACGAATCCAGTTACTAATATAATTGCCGCTTTTCGCATTTTTGGAAATTGGTTTGAAGCGTGAAGATACGGTAAGGAGTTGTTGAAAAATAACCTTCAACGTCAATAGTCGTTCTTTTGACCGCTAACTACGTTAAAAATACTCGTATAACTTCGCTAATCCTACTTTTGTGGACTTGTAAGCTGCAAAAATCCTAATTTTGTTCAAGGTAGATTTTCAATATCCAGAGGTAAATTGATCAAAAATCTGCCATAGTAAATCGGGCGGCTTTAACCTGTATCGCATTATCGAAATCAAAGTTCGATGATCAACTCCTTAAAAAGTTGGATCATAACAGGCTCTGCCTTCCCGGCAATTTCTATAATTTCCTGAATATTGACCGGCTGCAGGTTATCGGGGTTGCATTCATCGGTAATAACGGAAACCGCAAGAACGGGCAATTGCAGGTGGTTCGCAACGATTACCTCGGGTACGGTGCTCATCCCAACGGCATCCGACCCTAAAATCCGTAGCATCCTGTACTCTGCCTTGGTCTCCAATTGGGGTCCCATAACGGCTGCATATACCCCTTTTTGGAGTACGATATTTTCCCGCTTGGCGATTTCTGTTATTTTATCGCGCATATCCTTGTCGTAGGGATCGCCCATATCAACAAAACGCTCTCCAAATTTGGCGACGTCCCTAAATGCCAGGGGAGAATCTCCCTGAAGATTTAAGTGGTCTTCTATAAGCATTATTTCCCCTTTTCTGAAATCTGAATTTATAGCCCCAGCTGCGTTGGAAATAAATAACCTTTTGATCCCCAGCTGGTGCATTACCCGGATGGGGTAGGTAACATCCTGTAGGTCATATCCTTCGTAGTAATGGAAGCGCCCGTGCATGACCACAACTTTTTTTCCTTCAATGGTGCCATAAATTAGCTTACCGGTATGAAATTCTACGGTTGCCAGTGGAAAAAATGGGATATGGTTGTAGTGGGCTTCGATAGGCTCCTGGATTTCGTTTACCAATTTTCCCAAGCCCGTGCCCAGGACAATACCTATTTCAGGGTTTTCAAATCCTTTGTTTCTTAAATAGGAAACCGATTCCTGTAATTGTTTTTTTGTAATCATTCCATGTCTTTTAAAAAGTGCCGAAATGCAACGTTATTTTTGATGTCTTCGTAAAGGTCCACATCATTTTTGGTTTCCAGCAATTGCACATTTTCGTTTTTCAAATCGTTTAAAGTATCATTTAGGACGGTATCCGTGCCCCAGTTTTTATTTTGGAAAATATCAGTTTTCAATTTCTTCATACCCAAAAGATAGTATCCGCCATCCTTGGCAGGGCCAATAACCACATCCGCATGGTCTAAACGCAGAAATGCATTTTCGATATCCGAACCACTTAGATCAAACATGTCGCTACCAATAATAATTATTTTTTTGTACCCCTTTTCAAAACCTTGCCGAAATGCGTGTTCCATCCGTTCACCCAAATCTTTCCCGATTTGCAGTTTTTTGCGGTAAAAGGCGCTGTCCCAAATATCGTCTTCCCAAATTTCGTCCGAATAATGCACCTCCTTTGCTGCATTTATATTTTCAGTGAACTTAACCGTATGCGACAACAAAAAATTATATATATCAAGCGCAATCTGGTCGCCCACCGTAGCTGCCAAACGGGTCTTGCATTTACCCAATTCAGGATTACGGGTAAAGATCAGGAGTAGATTATCGGCCTGCACTAAGGAGAAATGAATGATCTTTTGATCTTTTTTGCTATGCGAAGTGGAAAGTATTCCCATTGTTTAAGTAATATATTTGATGTTCGGTGTTTGTAATTTGGTGTTGGTAACTTAGCTGCCAAGTTATAGTGTTAAACGCTAATCGTAATTCTAGAATCGTATTTTTTTTACTAGAACACTGAACACTGAACACTGAACACTGAACATTGGTTAGTGTTTACTGCCGACTGGACCATAGACCTTCACCCCGTTCGTCAACAATTTCCCCCAATGTTTGCTAAACGCATGTATGCTGTCGGTTTCCTTTCCGGCATCGTTGTATATGGCATGGCCCTCGTTCTTCCACTCAAAGATTCCGCCATAAAGGTTCTTTACATGGGTGTATCCGTCGGCAAGCAGTTTTTCCCCAATAGTTTCGGACCGCACTCCGATAGAGCAATAAACGATCACAGGAGTATCCTTGTCAGGTATTTTTGATTGTACACTGTCGATATTAAATAATTTATCCCCTACCCAGATTGCGTGTTGCAGATGGCTGACGTCAAACTCTTCTTTTTCCCTGGCATCCAATAAAACAGGTGGTTTTATGGCCGCTAATTGGTCTACGGAAATATAGGGAACGGTATTTTTGTTCCACTGCCTAAGAACCTTGTCCAACTTGGTTTGTCCAAGTATGGATTGAAAGCAGAGCAGGTACAAAAAAGGTGTAATTATGCGAATCATTGGCAATACGAATGTCCATTACAAAGATATCGTTTTGGTGGATGAAATGGAATTATGGCCTTGTTTAAAATCGACTTATTCCAAAACGGACCTTTATTTCAATTTTTAGGAGTATTTTTAAGGTAATGTTTGAAATAAAAATGAAAAATAGACTTGAATGGTGGCTTTTGCTGGTTGCATTTTGCATGATTTACAACGTAGGCATGGGGCAAATTGAATTGGGGAAAAAGGGCGAAAAAGAATTTTACAACGAACCTTATCGCCCGCAATGGCACTTTTCCCCTAAGGAGAAATGGATGAACGACCCCAATGGACTGGTTTATTACAAAGGTGTGTACCATCTTTTTTACCAGTATTATCCAGAAGATATTGTTTGGGGACCTATGCATTGGGGCCATGCGGTGAGCAAGGAACTTTTACATTGGGAACATAAGCCCATAGCCCTGTATCCGGACGGGCATGGTTATATCTTTTCGGGAAGTGCAGTGGTAGATACCCATAATACCTCGGGATTGGGTTCTTTGGAAAATCCACCGATGATCGCTGTTTATACGTATCACGACCCAAAGGGCGAGAAAGAAGGCAGGAACGACTATCAGACTCAAGGGATGGCCTATAGTCTGGACCAGGGGGATTCATGGACAAAGTATAAGGGCAATCCCATAATAAAAAACGATGTATATAAGGATTTTAGGGACCCCAAGGTGTTTTGGAACGATAAATCGAATAAATGGACGATGTTGTTGGTGGCCGGCGATCACCTGCAGATTTGGCTGTCCGACAACCTGATCGATTGGCAAAAGGTCAGCGAATTTGGAAGAGATCAAGGGGCGCACGGCGGGGTTTGGGAATGTCCTGATATGTTTCCATTACAGGTAGAAGGTTCTACCGAAGAAAAATGGGTGTTGCTTATCAGCATCAATCCTGGGGCGCCCAACGGGGGTAGCGGGACCCAGTATTTCATTGGGGATTTTGATGGAAAAACTTTTACTTCGGATCAAAAGGAAAGCCGATGGCTCGATTGGGGTATGGATGATTATGCAGGGGTTACCTACAACAACACACCCAATAACAAACGCATTTTTATTGGTTGGATGAGCAATTGGCTCTATGGCCAACAAGTGCCTACCCAAAAATGGCGCAGTGCCATGACGGTTCCAAGGATCCTATCCCTCAAAAAAATTGGGGATACCCTTTCTTTGATAAATTATCCCATACCCCGATTTGAGGCTATTGTGGATAGCGGGGTATCCAAGGATATTGCCATTGACAAGGGAAAGAAGACCCAGGTCGACTTTGCCAATTTCAATCAGGCACAAGTTACCTTTACTACCAATGCCAAGGATTTTCAACTGGTCTTTAAGAACAGGTTAGGGGAGCATTTGGATTTGAACCTTGACGACAATAAGCAAATGTTTTTATTGGACCGGAGCCAATCTGGAAGAGCTGATTTTCAAAAGGATTTTGCAGCTAAAGTACAGCGAATGCCTATAGGAAATCTGCCAAACGGACCTATCGAAGTCCGAATTTTATTGGATCGTTCCTCTGTGGAAATCTTTATCAATAAGGGCCAATATGTAATGACGGCTCAAATTTTCCCCAAAGAAAACTACGATACCCTTTCTATTGAAAATTGTTCCGAGAGTTCGATTATTTTTAGGGATTTTGAAGTGGACGGAATCCAAGGTGTTTGGAGAAAATAGGACAAAGAGAAAAGAACATAAAAAAAATAACATAGAGAATAGAATAGAGGGAAGAGAACATAGAGGAGAGAAACCGGACATGTTTTTTTACTTAATTCCTCTTGTTTCTATCATCTAACATGTTTTTAAATAACTGATTTTTTAATAGATTGATTTTTTATGAACGCATATACATAGAAACCCATAAACTAATCCATCAAAGTAAGACAAAGTTTGCAAACCCGGGCTAAGTGAGGGACTTGTCTCTTGGTCTTTTTTCTATCCTTTTTATTCTTGTAATATTAACTAAAATTTATTCATATGATGGTTTTAAAATTGTTTTTGCGATTTGGGATAGGATGTGGAATGCTTTCCGCCGTGGCGGATCGGTTCGGATTTTGGCCTGCGGACGTATCCGCTTGGGGCAACTGGCAAAGCTTTCTGGACTATACGCAGGTTTTGAATCCTTGGATGCCTGGAATCCTAATCCCATATCTTGGAATCTTGGCAACCGTTGCGGAAGCCCTATGTGGGCTTTGTGTCCTCCTCGGTTTTAAAACCGAACTTTTTGCTAAATTGAGTGGTGTTTTATTGCTCGTTTTTGCGCTGGCAATGACCTTTTCCCTGAGTATCAAAGCTCCGTTGGACTATTCCGTGTTTGCCGCTTCCGGAGCTGCATTCGCATTAAGCACTATGAGGACAAAATTTATGGAACTGGATATGGTTTTTTCCATGGACTCCAAAGATGTCAAATTGAACAACTGAAGCACATGAACAACTATTTAAAGATCTCTGTATTTTTAGTACTGGCGGGCTGTAAACCTGAGGTTAAATCCGAGAATACGTTGCAAACAGTGAATCAGGCAACCATTGCCAAGCACATTGAGCAACTGGCATCCGATGAGTTTATGGGACGGATGCCGTTTACGGAAGGGGAGCGGAAAACAACCAAGTACCTGCAGGCCGAGTTTGAAAAATTGGGACTTTCACCAGGTAACGGGAATAGTTTTTTTCAGGAAGTGCCCATGATTGAAATAACGGGTACGCCATCCGAAAAGATGAAAATTTCTGGCCCTAAGGGAGATTTTGATCTTAACTATTTTGATGATTTTGTAGCACTGACACTAAAACCCCAGGAAAAGGTGGGCTTGGAAAACTCAGAACTTGTTTTTGTCGGTTATGGCATCGTGGCTTCAGAATATGGGTGGAACGATTATCAAGGTATGGATATGAAAGGCAAGACCGCAGTGGTCTTGGTTAATGACCCTGGATTTGAATCCCAGGATTCAACACTTTTTAAGGGCAATGCTATGACCTATTATGGCAGGTGGACCTATAAATACGAGGAGGCAGGGAGACAAGGGGCTGCCGGGGTCATCATCATCCATGAAACCGCTCCCGCTTCCTATGGTTGGAACGTGGTGCAGTCTAGCTGGAGCGGTGCCCAATTGAGTTTGGAAAGCAATGCCCCGGTTGCCGATGTTCAGGGATGGGTGACCAAAGAGGCGGCGGACAAGCTTTTTGAGGCCTCACCAATAAACAATAAGAACTTCCACGAGCTGGCCATGCAAAAAGATTTTAAGCCAACACCTATGGGTCTAACCGTATCCATGGGCATAACCAACAAAATTAAAAGGGACGTTTCCAAAAATGTAGTGGCCCTTTTGGAGGGGTCGACCAGGAAAGACGAAACCATCATCTATTCCGCCCACTGGGATCATTTGGGGATAGGTCACCCCGTAGACGGGGATTCCATCTATAACGGAGCCGTGGATAATGCTTCGGGCACGGCCTGTCTACTAGCTATCGCGGAAGCTTTTAAGAAGGGAAAACAACCAGAACGGTCGATCGTATTTCTAGCGGTAACCGCTGAAGAACAGGGATTATTGGGTTCGGCTTATTATGCGGAACATCCCATCTATCCACCCAAAAAGACGGTAGCGGCCATTAATATGGACGCTTTGGCGAGCCCTGGACCCATGAAGGACCTTACGATCACCGGTTATGGGCAATCGGAAATGGACGAATACGCCACGGAGGCGGCAAAAAAGCAAGGTCGTTACCTAATTCCCGATCCTGAACCGGAAAAGGGCTATTTCTTTCGATCGGACCATTTTAATTTTGCCAAGATAGGAATCCCCTCCCTATACGCTTCGGGTTCCTATGAAGACTTTAAACATGGTCACGAGTACGTAAAGAAAATGAACGATGAATACCGCGACAAAAAATACCATCAGCCCCAGGACGAATACGACCCTATAACAACTGAACTAAGCGGTGTGCAATTTGATGCCCAGCTCATGTACCTGGTGGGGCAAAAGCTAGCAAATGAGGACTATTTTCCAAAATGGTACCAGAATAGTGAATTTAGGGCGGCCCGCGAACAGTGACTCTTAGTGAAATGATCAGAAAGGTAGAGTTAAGGGATGCCGAGGGAATAGCTGAAATATACAACCACTATATCCGAAATACTATTGTGACATTTGAAGAGACCACGCTTTCAACGGAAGAGATGAAAGATAGAATTATTGCAATTACTTCAAAATTCCCGTGGTTGGTTTACGAATCTGAAGGCAGTATAAAGGGATATGCTTATGGCTGTGAGTGGAAATCCAGAAGTGCCTATAAATATTCGTTGGAAAGTACTGTTTATTTAAAGTTTGATGAAACTGGGAAAGGGATAGGAAGCGCACTGTACAAGGAATTATTAGAACTGTTGGGTGCGTTGGATTTCCATGCCGTGATCGGTGGCATTTCCCTTCCCAATGCGATGAGCGTTGCCCTTCATGAGAAATTTGGATTTAAGAAGATAGCCCAGTTTAAGGAAGTGGGATACAAATTTGGCAAATGGATCGATGTGGGGTATTGGGAGCTTTTGTTGGAAAATAACCTCCAATCCTGAATTAGGTTAACCTTAGATCAATGATTCTTAAAATACCTATAACGAATTTGGATTTTGCCATTTAGGATTTTTTACGTCATTTTATTTTGAGGCCTACCCTTGGATGGGGAGGTACTGCCTACTGCGACTGCCAACTGCTTACTGTTCGCTTTCCCCAACAATCTCCCTGGCCAAAACTTCCAAGTCGATTCCCATCAAATCCCGGTTCACTTGTAATGATTTTTCCCTAAGGTCTTTTGGGAGTCCGGAAAATCCGTTTCTCGTCCCCAGGATCATACCCGCTACCGCACCGGCGGTATCATTATCACGCCCGTAGTTGATAACGAATTGAAGGGTCTTGTTAAAATCGCCCTCCCCAAACTTTAGGGCGGTGATCACGGTTTCCCATATTTCTCCCGCATGGAACGGAATTGCTGTCTGGTGCTTCCCCAAATATTCATACAGGTAGGCTTGTCGCTCCCATTCCATCTGGTTTCCTGGATATCCCTTGGGCACCTGTAAATCCATGGTGTCCTGTAGGACCACCTTTTGCATGGATTTTGAAAGGGTTACCTCCTTTTCAGCAGCTTCTGCAATATTATGGGGTATGCGACCCACCAAACGGCTGTCCTGATACCCAAACGGATCCACAAAAACATGGACGTTAAGAATGGAATCCATATTTTGGGTATGTAGGGCCATATTGGTCATAGCAGAAACCAGGGCCGAGATATCCTTTGCATAACCAATATCGAAAAGGGTGTGTTTGTAGGCGATGCGGTATGCAGAATCGGCATTTGAGGTTATAAGCCCCAGCATTGGGGTATACAACATCCCGGCACAGGACATTTCGCCGCCATAAAAGCGATTTAGTGCCAATTGGTATTCGTTGGGGCCTTGTTGATAGGCAAGGGTAACCCTTGCCCATTCTTTGACCCAATCCACTTTTTCCATCTGTTTGTCCAGCAGGTCGGGATTTTTTAGAATTTCCGAATCGGATAATCCAGGGACCAGGGATTGGTAATATTTTGAAATAAATTGTGCAAATTTTTTGGCGTTAAGCTGGGATCGATCCTTCACGATATATTGGGTCATAAGATATTTCCACCGGGTATCGTCAGTCGTCGCCCCAGGGGATAGGTTGTGTTCCCAAGTGCCTTCCGGAGAGCGTTCCCTTGCTGCTGCGGTAAGTCCGGTTATATAACCGTACTTGGTCCTAATGTCCTTTCTGTCCCACATTTCGGTGGAGGCTCCCATGGCATCGCCAATTGCAGATCCTACCAAGGCTCCCAGAACCTTGTCGTAGTATTCTTTCTGAGAGATTTTTAGGGAATCGGGTCCATAATTGGCTTGTGCCGGAATGGGTATGTCGACTTGTTTGTGCTCCCGCTTACACGAAAAAACCAGAACTAGAATAATCGTGGCTAGGAAAGGATTAATTTTTAACATAGCAATAGTTGTTTAAAGAACTAAGAACCAAGAGATAAGAGCCAAGACTTAATACGAACAGTAAAGGTCTATTGGTTTTCAGATTGTTTCCGTCAAGTTAGTATCATTTTTTTGGCCCTTTGTAAAAGTAGTTGTTTTTCATCGAGACTGCGCTCCATAGGCAGTTGGGCCAGGCCGATCAATCTTCGCATTATCTCAACCCCGGCTATTTGTGCCGTCAATTTTTTGTCCGCCATGCCTTGATACCCGTTGTAAATATGTTCCAAATAGCTGAAATCCATCGTCGCCATGACAAGGTGTGCGAGCATTACCCCTAGGTCGTATTCGGCAAATCCCACAAAGCTGAATTCCGGGTCAATGATATAAACAGCCGTTTGTTGGGACATCCAGCTTCCTGGGTAATAATCCCCATGGAGCAGGGTATTCCCTTTGGACAGATACTTTTTTCCGAGGTTACCCACAACATGCTTTAATACTAAGTCCCTTTTATAGGGTTTCGCCAAGGCTTCGAGCCCCGTTTGCACCTTGTCCAGTTCAAAACCGTTTTCTTCCAAAAAGGGCAAAACAAAAACATGTTGATGGTTCAATTGCCGCAACGCCATGTTTTCGGGGAAATCCGGGGGAGGTGTTTTTTGGTGGATTGTATTGAGGGTATGGAGAAGCTGCGTTAAATGCTGGTCGGAAATAGCCCGGGTATTGTAGCAAGAGACCATATCCTCGCATTGCCCCAAATCTTCCATCAGCATGATGAACTCAGTAGGGTCGTAACCTAAAATGTAGGGAAAGTGCTCTACGGGATTTTTATCCTTTACAATTTGATAAAAATGGTGTTCTACCGCGATACGGTCTAAAGGAGCCGCTATTTCGCGATATTTTTGAACGTAAGGACGGGATTGTTTTAATACAAAGGTCCGCTGATCGGTCTTGATGCGCAAAACAACGTTCATATTCCCTTCGCCCGGTTTTTCTACCGAGCGGATACATTCCCCGGGGAATAGCCATGACTTGGAACGCAGGTAATTTTCTATTTTGGGAAGCGGGGTGAGGGTGTCTAAATAGATCAAGCTACCGTAGTTTTTAATTTACCGTTTTTTAGTCGGGCTCCTACGTTTTTCCTTAACGCGGACATATATCAATTTAAATCTGCCCTTTGTATTTTCCCGTTGATCGATCTCAAATTCCGGTATGGAGTTTATCAAAGGGGTCAATTTTTGGAAACCGTAGTTCCTAGAATCAAAATTTGGCTGTTTTTTTTGCAACAGGCTCCCCACATCGCCCAAAAATGCCCACCCGTCGTCGTCGGCCACATCGGAAATGGTGGAAGCGATGAGCTTGATCTCCTTGGCGGTTATTTTATCTACATTGCTCTTGGAACTGATTTTGCTTTGGCTGGATGAGGTTTCCGAAGCATCGGATTGGTTCTTTAGGATTTCGATATAGATAAACTTATCACAGGCCACGATAAACGGATTTGGGGTTTTCCTCTCCCCAATACCATAGACCAACATTCCCGCCTCTCGCAATCTGGTCGCCAATTTGGTAAAATCGCTGTCGCTGGAAACCAAACAGAAACCGTTCACTTTTTCGGAATATAGGATGTCCATGGCATCGATGATCATGGCAGAGTCCGTGGCGTTCTTGCCCGTGGTATAGCCATACTGTTGAATAGGGGTTATGGCATTCTCCAGGAGTACGTTCTTCCATTTGACGAGGTGGGGATTCGTCCAATCCCCATAGATCCGTTTAATGGTTGGATTGCCATATTTGGCTATTTCCTCCATCATTTCCTTAACATAGGCCGAAGGTATATTGTCCCCGTCGATAAGTACTGCTAGTTTCGTGTCCATTGTAGGAGTTTTTTTATTTGGAGGTGAACCCCCGACTAATTTTTCGTGGTAAGTTAACTATCTTTTGACTAAAGCCAATTTAATGTGCAATAATAATTCTTCTTTTCATTTTGGATTTAATATTCTACCTTGGGGCAGTAAATCAAGAAGAGAATGAAAATGAAGAATTTATTGATCGTAGTCTTTTTATTAGGAAGTTTAAGCGGTTCTGCCCAGGATCAGCTAAACGAATACAAGTATATTATCGTACCCAAAAGGTTTGATGATTTTAAAAAGGAAAATCAATACAAGACCAGTACTTTGGTAAAATATCTGTTCGAGCAGAAAGGTTTCAATGTGGTCTATGATGATGCGTTGCCCCCAGATCTAAGCCAGAACCGTTGCTTGGGACTATTGACGAATTTAAGGGACGGGTCCAATATGTTTACGACCAAGTCTACCCTCGTTCTTAAGGATTGCAACAACAAGGAGGTATTCGTTAGTACAGAGGGAAGCTCAAAGATTAAGGAGTACGATGCTGCCTACTCCGAATCCATAAGAAGGGCATTTGTGTCATTTGATGCAATAAATTACAAATATGAACCCAAAGAAACGACCCCAATCGCAGATCTACCATTAAGTTCTGGAGGTGGAACGGTTGTGGTTACCCAGACAACGGTAGAAACGGCAGTTAAAAAGCCTAACAACCCACCGACAACGCCAGTACAGCAGCAGGCCACCCCCGAAGTCCAAAGTTATAAGGATATGTCTCCGGTTCCTTCGGACATTATAAAATCGAGTTCTGTTTTGTATGCCCAAGAAATCCCAAACGGATATCAATTGGTAGACAGTACTCCAAAAATCGAATTAAAGATTTATAAAAGTTCCGTACCAAATGTTTACACCGCAGTAGGGGAAGGCAAGAACGGTATGGTCTACAATCGGGACGGCAAATGGTTTTTTGAATATTACGTGGGTGATAAACTAACCACGGAGGAGCTCAACATCAAGTTTTAGTAACCATACTTGCCACGCCATCGTTTTTTGAGAAATTCTTTGATAGAATTTTCCCTTTGGTTGTTACCCGGCTCATAAAATGATGTGCCGGTAAGTCCGTCGGGCAAAAATTCTTCCTCCGCGAAATTATTGGGATGGTTATGGGCATACTTGTAGTCCTTTCCATAACCCAGATCTTTCATGAGTTTGGTAGGCGCATTTCGCAAAGCCAGCGGTACGGACAGGTCGCCCGTTTGTTTTACCGTTTGCTGTGCCTTGCCTATGGCCATATAGCTTGCATTACTTTTTGGGGAAGTGGCCAAATAGATGGCACATTGGCTAAGGATAATACGGGCCTCCGGATATCCGATAGTAGTCACCGCTTGAAAGGTGGTGTTGGCCATTACCAACGCGGTGGGATTGGCATTGCCGATGTCCTCACTGGCCAAGATCAGCATCCTACGGGCGATAAACTTTACATCTTCGCCCCCTTCTATCATCCTGGCCAACCAATAAACGGCACCATTGGGGTCGCTTCCCCGTATTGATTTTATAAAGGCCGAAATAATATCGTAGTGCTGTTCCCCTGTTTTGTCGTACAGCACCGTATTTTTTTGCACTTTGGACAATACGAGTTCATCGGTTATTGTAATAGGCTCTTTTACTTCGGAATTGACCAATAGTTCAAAAATGTTCAACAGTTTTCGGCCATCCCCTCCGGATAACCGCAGGAGGGCTTCGGTCTCCTTTAGCTCAATTTTTTTTGACCTTAAATGATCGTCCTGTTGCATGGCCCTTTTAAGCAAGGCTTCCAGGTCTTCCTTGTCGAACGGATTTAAGATATACACCTGACAACGCGACAGGAGGGCGGGGATGACTTCAAAACTTGGATTTTCGGTCGTGGCGCCAATAAGGGTTACCCAACCTTTCTCCACAGCTCCCAAGAGGGAATCCTGTTGGGATTTGCTGAACCGATGGATCTCATCAATAAATAGAATCGGATTTTTGGTAGTGAACAGTCCTCCACCTTGTTTGGCCTTTTCTATGACCTCCCTTACATCCTTTACCCCGCTGCTTATGGCGCTTAAGGTGTAAAAGGGCCTGCCACTTTCGTGTGCAATGATGTTGGCCAAAGTGGTCTTTCCAGTGCCCGGGGGTCCCCATAAGATCAAGGACGGCAATATCCCTTTCTTTATCTGATGGGTCAAGGCGCCTTTTTCCCCTACCAAATGGTTTTGGCTAATATAGTCCTCCAAGGTCTTTGGCCTTACCCGTTCTGCAAGTGGCTCGTTCATATGACAAAAATAAGGGATTGTTGGTTTTTTATTATGGATTTGGACGGAATCATCAAGAATCTTTTTTGGAATGGGACATGGATTTTTATTATTTTAGGACGTATCCAATACAAGGTTGGGAACCAAACGGTTGAGAATCAGTTGGCATAATTCTTAAACCTACCCTAAAAACTTGCCATACTTCTAGGAATATATTACTTTTGCGTCCCATTTTATATAAGTAAAATTCGAAATAGAGATGAATATCACTAAAGAGCAGATAGACGATTTGAACGCCGTTGTAAAGGTAGCCATTACCAAGGACGATTATAACGACAAGGTAGAGACCATCCTTAAGGATTACCGCAAGCAGGCCAATATTCCCGGTTTTAGGAAAGGTCAAGTGCCTTTGGGTCTGATCAAAAAACAATATGGCAAGGCTGTTTTGGTCGATGAGGTGAATAAACTGTTGCAGGATAACCTTAACAAATATCTGACCGAGGAAAAGTTGGACGTACTTGGCAACCCACTTCCCAAACAGCAGGATAATTTTAATTGGGATGCCGAACAGTTGGATTTCGAATTTGAATTGGGCCTTGCCCCAAGTTTTGAGGTGCCCTTAAAATCAAAAAAGGCCATTATCCATTACCATATCGTGGCAGATAAAAAAATGGTCGATGAACAGATTGAGCGCATCCAAAAGCAATATGGGAAATTGGTGAATAAGACCGTGGTTGGAAAAAAGGACGAAATAGCGGGGACTTTCCATAACAAGGCAGCCGAAATTGATAATAAGGCCACGTTGGAAATGGACAAGATAAAGAACAAAAAAGCCATCGAAAGTTTGGTGGGCAAAAAAGTGGGGGATGTTGTTGTTCTAAAAACAAAAGGTCTGCTCAAGGAAGATTACTTGCTTTCCAGTACTTTGGGGATAACGGCGGAAAAGGCTGAAAAACTGGATATTGAAGTGTCCTTCACCATTGAGGAGGTAAATGAAAGGGAGCCTGCCAAGTTGGACCAAGAGCTTTTCGATAAATTGTTTGGAAAAGACGTAATTACTTCCGAAAAAGAGCTTAAGGCCAGGATCAAGAAGGATTCCGAAAAGCAGTTTGAGCAACAGGCCGATCAGAAATTATTGAACGACGTTACCGAAAGTTTTATCGAGAACACAAAATTTGATCTTCCTGCAGAATTTCTAAAAAAATGGATCCAGGTAACCGGAGAGAACCCGCTTACCGAGGAGCAGGCAAAGGAAGAGTATGAAAAGTCTGAAAAAGGACTCCGTTATCAATTGATCGAAGGGAAGATTATTCAGGAGAACGGGTTGCAAGTGCAGTTTGATGAACTCAAGGAATTTGCAAAAGGGTTTATTAAAACACAAATGGCACAGTTTGGCCATCTGGACCCAAAAGAGGAGGAGCTAGAAAATATTGCTGGCCGGGTATTGGGTAACCAAGATGAGGTAAAACGACTATCAGAGCAATTGATGAGTCAAAAACTGATCACACTTTATAAGGAAAAGGCAAATTTGAAGACCAAGGAAGTTACCTATGACGACTTTGTAAAAGAAGTTTACGGATAATTTTTTTACTAACGGTTTTGAAAGGCCATCCCAAGGGATTGCCCCAATAAATTATAGGTGTCATTTTAATGTACAACTTGGGGATTTTAGATTTCCACATTTTTAAAAAGAGCGGTTTTCAAAATCGAGTTCCCTATAAATTAAGTATATTTACGGTGTCGAAAATTGAATTTCGGCACCTTTTTTTGTCTTAAGAAACAGCGTATACAAATTATGGATTACGGAAAAGAATTTAAAAATTATGCTATAAAACATCAGGGAATCCATAGCATGTACTATGATAACATCATTAGTACCATGGTCCCTACGGGAATGACCCCCAATATTATAGAAGAACGTCAATTGAATGCCATCGCCATGGATGTATTCTCCAGATTGATGATGGATAGGATTATATTTTTGGGCACCGGTATCAATGACCAAGTCGCCAATATCGTCCAGGCCCAATTGTTGTTCTTGGAAAGTGCCGATGCTTCCAAGGATATCCAGATCTACATCAATTCTCCGGGCGGAAGTGTTTACGCTGGCTTGGGAATTTACGATACCATGCAGTTTATAAAGCCCGATGTGGCCACAATCTGCACCGGTATTGCGGCCTCTATGGCGGCTGTTCTGTTATGTGCCGGGGCCAAGGGAAAACGAAGTGGTCTAACGCATTCCCGTGTAATGATCCATCAGCCACTGGGTGGCGGGCAAGGACAGGCCAGCGATATAGAGATTGCAGCTAGGGAGATATTGAAGCTTAAGGATGAGCTCTACGAAATTATCGCTAAGCATTCCGGTCAAACTATACAAAAAGTTAATGAGGACAGCGACCGGGATTATTGGATGAAAGCCGATGAAGCCAAGAAATATGGCATGATTGACGATATTCTTATAAGGGACAGCAAATAATTTTGACTTAATTATGTTGTTAATGCGAATAGGTTAAAAATTGAAGGTGGTTTCAAGCCCAAACCCAAGCATCAAATTCAAATAGAGTCTTGGAGTTTATGTGTTTATGAGATTAGTTTTTTTATTTTCGACCATCAACAAAAAAGAAGAGTTAGGAGTTCAGGGTTATGAGTGTTTTTATTTAACCATAAACCATAAACCATAAACTTTTTCATTTGTATTTTTGAAAGTTACCCATTATTATGGCTAAAGAAAATTTAGAATGCTCCTTTTGTGGCCGGAAAAAGCCAGAGACCAATTTGCTAATTGCAGGTTTGGACGCCCATATATGTGATCGCTGTATAGAACAGGCACATGGCATTGTCGCAGAAGAGTCCAAACAGTCCAAGAACCATGATCTTTCCTCGGAACTAATTTTAAAAAAACCGATGGAGATCAAGGAGTTTTTGGACGCCTATATCATTGGACAAGAACGCACCAAAAAAGTAATGTCCGTGGCCGTGTACAATCACTACAAAAGATTGTTGCAACCCAAGGGCAAGGGGGATGACATTGAGATCCAGAAAAGCAATATTATAATAGTTGGGCAGACAGGGACCGGCAAGACCCTTATCGCCAGGACCATAGCGAAGATGCTGAACGTTCCCTTGGCCATTGTGGATGCCACAGTGCTTACGGAGGCGGGCTACGTGGGGGAAGATGTTGAAAGTATCCTTACCCGGTTGCTACAGGCTGCAGATTATAATTTGGAAAAGGCGGAACGGGGTATTGTTTTTATCGATGAGATCGATAAGATTGCGCGTAAGAGCGACAATCCTTCCATTACCCGCGATGTTTCCGGTGAAGGGGTCCAACAAGGCCTGTTGAAATTATTGGAGGGCACCGTTGTGAACGTGCCACCAAAAGGCGGTAGAAAACATCCCGACCAAAAATTTATAGAAGTAAATACCGAAAACATACTCTTTATAGCCGGAGGGGCGTTTGACGGGATAGAGCGTGCGATCACCAAGCGCTTAAATATGCAAGCGGTGGGGTACAGCGTATCCAAAGTAGAGGAAAACCTGGATATTTCCAATATCTTGCAATACATCATTCCGAAGGATCTTAAGGAATTTGGTTTGATACCGGAGATTATTGGTAGGCTGCCCGTACTAACCCATATGAATCCTTTGGACGCGACCACGCTGCGGGCCATACTTACGGAACCCAAGAACGCCATCATCAAGCAGTACGAAAAACTGTTCGCTATGGACGATATCAGCTTTAAGATTACGGATCAAGCCTTGGATTATATCGTACAGAAAGCCGTAGAATACAAATTGGGGGCCAGGGGACTCCGCTCTTTGTGCGAGGCCATTTTTACCGATGCCATGTTCGATCTCCCAAGCAGCGATGATAAGGAATTTAAGGTGACCAAGGCCTATGCGGAGGAAAAATTAGCGCATGAGACCATCAAGAAATTGAAGGCGGTATCATAGGAATTGCTGTTCGCTCACCGCTTTGCGCCATACGCAAAGGACCGGAATGCGATTAGCGTATAGCAAATAGCTCGAAGCCTTAAACTTGTAGCTGTTTGGCCATCACCTTGTTCAAAAGCTCCCTACATACCTTTTTTATAACTTTTTCGTCCGTATACATGTCATGGCCAAAATTGGGCATTACTTCCACGTCTATTCCTAATTTCTGTGACCAGTCCTGCGAAGGTCTATTGCGGTCATTTCCCCCGTATAGCAGGGAAATGCAACAATTTGGCTTTTCGCTTTCCAATCGGAGCCTAGTAGCCGAGATTACGGTTAGGGATTTCATGGGCAGCCCTCTTAAAGCAGCCTTCCAAGCGATGGCGCCACCGGTGCTAAATGCCAGATAATGACAAGGTTTGCTCTCCTTGGAAAGCAAGTGTGCGACCGCGGTATCGATGCCGCCTTGGGTAAATTCGGCATGGACATTTTCTTCCGAATCGATCATCGGATTGATACTTGCCAATTGCTGGCTATCATAAAAGGTGATGTTGTAATACTGCTGTAAATAGCCAAGGTAGGAGGTGATCCAAAGGCCTTTCTTTACGCCCCACATATCCGATAAAACTACGAGTCTTTCTGCCATAATAAAGAAGATTTACAAATGCTAGGTTAGGTTTCGACCCTCAATTTGCAAAATAAAGGGCCGTCCTTCCTATTTTATTTGTTCATCTGAAGCAATTCCTCGATGTAGTTCCTATCGTTGGACAATCTGGGAATCTTATGTTGACCCCCCAATTTGTTTCTTGATTTGAGCCAATCATAAAATAGGTTTTCCCTTGCGATGTGTACTTTGGGCATTTTTAGGGTGATGTTGTTGTATCGTTTTGCCTCGTAATCGGAGTTCAGGGATTTGAGGGCGTTGTCCAGAAATTCGGTGAAGTAATCGATTTCTTTAGGGGGCTTTCTAAATTCAATAATCCATTCGTGAGCACCTTTTTCCCTGCCCACCATAAAAATGGGTCCAGCAGTATAATCCTTTATTTCGGCCCCAGTCTTTAGGCAAATACTTTTGAGGGCTTCCTCGGCATTTTCGATTATCAATTCCTCCCCGAACACGTTGATGTGATGTTTGGTACGTCCCGTAATTCGGATTCTATAAGGATCCTTGGAAGTAAAGCGCACCGTATCGCCTATTTTATAGCGCCAAAGTCCCGCGTTGGTGGTTATGACGATGGCATAATTTTTTTGAACTTCCACTTCCCAAAGGGGTATTGTTTTCTGATCCTGCGTTCCGTAAACTTCCATGGGAATAAATTCATAAAAAATTCCATAGTCCAACATCAACAGAAGATCGTCGGCGTTGTTGCGGTCCTGTATGGCAAAAAAACCTTCGGAAGCGTTATAGATTTCGTAATAGTTAAAACTTTTTCTCGGTAGAATTTTCTTGTATTGTTCCTTATAAGGTTGAAAACTAACCCCTCCATGAAAATACACTTCCAAATTTTCCCAGACCTGGAACAAGTGGCTCTTCCCGGTATCCTCAAGAACTTGGTTTAGGAGGACCAACATCCAGGAAGGCACCCCGGCCAAACTGGTCACATTTTCTTGCAGACTTTCCTTTATGATGGCCCCTAGTTTGGTTTCCCATTCTCCCATAAGTGAAACCCGATTGCTCGGGGTGCTGCTGAGCTCGGCCCAAAACGGCATATTATCGATAAGTATGGCAGAGAGGTCACCAAATACGGAGCCATTGTCCTCGTAGAGCTGCTTGCTACCACCGAGCCTTAAACTCTTGCCCAGGAACAACTGTGAATTTTCATTGTTGTTCAGATAAAGGCACAAAAGGTCCTTGGCCGATTTATAATGACAATCCTCGAGGGCCTCATTGCTTACCGGGATAAATTTGCTCTTTGCATTGGTGGTACCGCTGCTCTTTGCGAACCATTTGATAGAAGTGGGCCAAAACAAATTCTGCTCGCCCCGTCTGGTTCGCTCTATGATAGGTTCTATCTCCTCATAGGAGACCATGGGTACCCGTTCGGAAAAGGTTTCATAATTTTCTATGGACCCAAAATCGTAGGTCCGACCTATTTCAGTATCGCCGGCAATATCCAAAAGTTGGCGCAGCACTTCTTGCTGTACCTCTTCCGGATATTTAAGGAATAGCTCTATTTGATGGTAGCGCTTGCGGAGCAGCCAGGAGGCAAGGGAATTGATGATTGGTATTGGCATTTTTGGGTATCTTTATGCTAAAATTTTAAGGGCACTAACAATAGCTCAGTTAAAAATAGCCTTAAAATCCGTCAACGTCAAAATTAAACGATCTTTCTATGCCATACGAAGGGGTACTTCAAAAAATGCAGACTGAAATGGGTTCGCCCATACAATACTATTTGATCTTCCCGAACGATTTCCTTAATATGAACCAGGTGTTGGACAAGGAGCTCGAGATTCGGTTTATAAAATACCAATGTCTTAATTGCGGACAGGACCAACCAATTTTTAGACAAGGATTTTGCAAGTCCTGTTTTTTTGAAATACCAAGTGCCGGGGATTGGATCATGCGTCCAGAGCTAAGTACTGCCCATTTGGGAAAGGAAGACCGAGATCTTGAATATGAAAGAAAGGTACAGTTGCAGCCCCATATCGTTTATTTGGCAAATTCGAGTAATATAAAGGTTGGGGTTACCCGGAAGTCACAAGTCCCTACCCGATGGATCGACCAAGGGGCCCACGAGGCCATAGAAATCCTGGAGGTGCCCAATAGATATTTGGCAGGTATCGCCGAAGTCGCGCTTAAGGAACATATAGGGGATAAGACCAATTGGCGCAAGATGTTGACCAATGATGTGGAAGATGAAGATCTTGTGGCTTGGCGTAACAAGCTGCAGCAATACATCCCGGAAGAGGCCGCCCCATATTTTATTCAAAACAATAAAGAGACCCAATTGGAATTCCCTGTCCTGCATTACCCCAAAAAGGTAAAAAGTCTTAATCTGGACAAAACCCCAGTGTATAGGGGTGTTTTAGAGGGCATCAAAGGGCAATATCTCATTTTTGGGGATGATACCGTTTTTAATGTTAGGGGTAGCGAAGGGTATTATGTTTCGCTGGATATCCTTTAGAAAATTCGAAATTAAATGTCAAACTTAAGCTCAAATAGTGGTTTATGTTTTTTCAACCATCATCCATATTATAGAACCAAGAACCAAGAACCAAGAGCCAAGACTAAAAAAAATTTGCACATAGAAAATAGACTAAAACAGTTTATGAGTTTAGTGGGATAGTGTCTTTTTAACCCTTAACCCCTAACCCCTTCCCATCAACCATCAACTAACAACCAACAACCAAGAACAAAATCTTCCAACTGCAACTGCCAACTGCCAACTTTTCTAGTTTCGTATTTCTTAAACCTTGAAACTTAAACCTTGAACCCTTCCCATCAACCTTCAACCAAATCTGCCAACTGCAACTGGGAACTGCCAACTTCATTCTAATTTCGTATTTTCCCTGAACCTACTTCACGGTGTCCTTTTTCTTTTTACCTCCCAACAATCCTCCCAAAATGTCCTTTGCGGCACTCTCCACCTGATTGCTTTTCGGCTGTACCGAATCTTTTTTGGTTGTCGAGGTGTCTTGGGTTTTCGTATTTCCACCCAGTATGCCGCCAAGGGTTTTTACAACCTCGTCCGAAGTCGTGCTTTCCTCTTTTTTTAATGAATCTTTTTTAGCGGTATTGCTTCCTAGAATGCCCCCAATTAAATCTTTAGCCTTGTCCGTACCTTGGGCCAACAGTTTTTGTTTTTCAACCTCGATAAGCTCTGCGGTAAGTTTTTTGACTCCCGAAGTGAGGTCGGTCGTTACCGTAGGATTGGAATACAATCCTCCAATACTTGCCGTTACCGGGATGGTCATCGATTTCAACGATTTGTCGTCTATCTTCGCTATCAAACTATTTATTTCCTTGCCCAAATATTTTACGGGAACATTGATCGTGGCCTGATAGTTCAATTTTTTATCGAAGGTATGGCTCCCCGAAACATCAATGGCGATATCCTGGTAGTCTATGGTAAAGGGCTTTACCTGGACGGTGCCGTCCTTAAATGCCAATTTGGTCTTAAACCCGTTGAGCTTTAACTTATCCAAATCGATGAAATTGAGCTTGCTGTCCAAGGCGGACAATAGGGGGGAATCACTTGCGTCAATGTTCGTTGTGGTTATTGCGGCCAACACGTTCCCCGATATAGTATTCAGGTCTGGCGTAAAATCATCATTAAGGTTTCCGGATATTTGGATATCCGAATTGAAAAGTCCTTGAAGATACCCGGCTATGGGCGCCAAGGCCTTCAACAAATCCAAGGAGGTAAAGGTCTCCGCAATGTTCAACTTGTCCATCCCCAAGGTCATGGCGAATTCCGGCGTCGCGTTCTTGGTCGAAACTTCCCCGTTAAAGCCCAGTTTGCCATCAAAAATTGAAGACGTCATATTGCTCAAAATGGCTTTCTCGTCCTTGATCTGTAGGTTGCCCGATACATTTTTTAGGGTTAGGTTATCGTAAATTACCGTGTTGGCCGTTGCGGTTATATTACAGTCCAAAAAGGATGGGATTTTTATTTTTTCAGTATTTCCAGATGGAGGGGGAGAGGTGGATTCTTTTTTATTCGATTCTCCGGATTCGGCCACCATAAAATCGTTCAGGGAAAAAGTGTTGGATCTCAAATTGAATTTGCCCTCCACTTTTTCATCATTGAACATAAAACCCAACAAGTTGTTCAAAGTTCCGGTGATGTCAAAATCCGTTTTGCCCGTACTGCCCTTTAGTTCCTTTAATTCTACCGTTTTTGGGGTAAATAATACTTTGGTATTGTCCAATTTTACCACGCTGGGAATTTCATCGGACTTGTATTCGAATCCCTGCAGGTCCAAGGTGCCGCTGGTCTTGGTATTTTCATATTGCTTCTTCTCTACGGAAGCCATGTCGAAGGCAGTAGAAATATCGGCATTTAAAATTCCTTTTAAGTTTAAATCGGAATCTATGGGGTATGCCTTCGATATGTTCGCCAAATTAATCCTTCCATCAACGTTGGCGCTCACCTTTGGGTTGCCCATTAGTTCCGTTATTTTTGAAGTCGCGTTAAATTTATCCTGATCGATCATAAATGACAATTTCCGAATGTCTACCTCGGTGTCCTCAACAATCCCGGTAGTATTCGAAATCTGGGTATCTATATGTATGTTGCGAACCGATTTTGGCAGATCTGGATATTGAAAGGAAGCATCGTCGGAATTTATTGCAATATTGAAGCGCGGGATATGCTCCTCGTCCACAATGCCTTTAAATTCCCCTACCACCGTAAAATTCCCACTGGTTTTAACTTGTTGGATATCTTTGGAGTACACCTCCGGAATTACGGCCAAGAAGTTCTTGAAATCCGAGGATGGGGTTTTAAAGTTGAGGTCGACTTCCTGATTGTCGTCGTTCAGTTTTATAAACCCCTCAAAAACCAAGGGAAGTTGATTCAACAATAATTCGTTCTTTAGAAAAGAGTATTTGTTCTGGTTAAGATCTACCCCGATCAAGGCATCCCATTGTATCTTGTTCTTGTTCAGGTAATTGGTGCTATCCATTTCAAAAGTGACCAGGGCATTGGTATGGGTGTCCAGTTCCGAGGTCTCGGCGGAAAGATCGCCCTTTCCCGAGTGATCCATATTTAAAATTTCCAGATTTATTCCAGAGTCCTGGTCGTCATATTTTATGGTAGACTTGTTTATTTCGTACGACTGCAAGGAGAAAACAAAATTGTTATCGGTTGCTTGGCTGGCATTATTCGTGTTTTGTGATTCCTTGGTTACATCGTAGTTGGCGTTTCCATCTTTGTCGACTTTTATATTTAGCAGGGCATTATCAACGCTCAATCTCGTGATATTGATCGGTTCGTTGGCACCTTTAAATAGTTCCTTTATGGACATGTTCAGGGTTACTTCCTTGGATGCAAAGAGGGTGTCCCCTTCAAATGGCGCCTTGTTGATCAAGGAGATGTCATTTAATTTTAAAGTGGCTTGTGGAAAACTACTGAACAAGGTAAGGTCTGCATCGGCAAAGTCGAAAGTGGCATTGATGCTGCCGTTGACCTTGTTTTTTATTATGTCCGCAATCTTTCCCTTTAGAAAAAATGGTGCGGCAATCAATAATCCGATAAATAGCAATAATATAATCCCTGTAATCTTAAAAATTTTCTTTTTCATATGTTTCATAATAGATATAATATTAACGATGTGCTTGGGGCAATGTTGTATTAGGATGCACGAACAATGATCCGCAGAGTTAAGAATCAAGAGCCAAGAGCCAAGACCTTTTGAATTTTTAAATAGATATGTTCAAGTTGGAAAATTTGTTGAGATCGTGATAATTCAGATTAAGGATATTTAGTCCTACTTCGTTCTGATTCTATTATCTAACAAGCTTCATAAACAGCGGATATTTAACATATTGATTTTTCATAAACTCATAAACCTATAAACCCATAAACTAATCCATCAATGTTCGCAATCACTAACCACAGGGTCGGATGAGGGACTTGGCTATTAAATCTTACGATTAAACTTCCAGTTCAATTTCCTCACCAATGGCTAAATTAAAGCGCTTTCTAAGGGTATATACGAAGAAATAGAGAAAAGGGGTGTCCAACATGGCAATAAAAACCTTAAAACAGAAACCGCTAACAATCAGTCCAAAATACATGCTCCAAGGAATTACACCAAAAACACACATTAAGCTCACTACGGTAAAGGTGTCGATGAACTGGGAGGAAAAAGTCGAAAAATTGTTCCGGATCCAAAGATATCTGCTATTTGTAAGCCTTTTCCAGTAATGGTAAATGGCAATGTCTACGTATTGGGCAAAAAGATAGGCGATCATGGATGCGAGGACGGCGATAGGCGAAAGGGCAAATACGCTATGGAACATTCCGTCGCTTACCGGGGATTCCGGGATTGCAGGAACATAATTGGCCAAAAGAACGATTCCCATAGAAAAGAAGGAAGCGAAAATACCAGCGGTTACAATTTGGTTCGCCTTTTTTGCCCCGTAGATTTCGGAAACTAGATCGGTAATCAAAAAAGTTATTGGATAGGGCAAAACTCCTACTGAAATGACGAAAAGCGGCGCTCCCAAAATAGTGACATCCCCAAATGGGTGCCAATAGAAAAATTTTTGAAAAATAAGATTGGAAACTACAAGCGCAGTAATAAAGAGGGCTCCGAGATACAAATAGATTTTATATGCGTGTTTCCTGTCCTTTAAGGTCATTGTTTGATTGGTATTAAGTAGTTGGTACAAGGTATCAAGCAGTCTCGAAATCCTTACTAGATTTTTATTTTGAACGTTCCAGGGTTTTCCGATTATATTGCCAAATACTCATTACTTTGTACTTCAAAAAATCTATTTGATATCCAGCGCAAACGGCATTCTAGCCTGCACGCCTTTTTGCTGTATTGCCGATTTTATTTGCTTAAGGATGGTGTAGGCCTCTTCCCCGATTTCCTCTTGAACCATACTCTCCCTGCTTTCCGAGCTGCTGCCCTGCATATCTTCCATAAATCGTTCGAAACCCGATTTGTATTTCGGAAATTTCTTGATGCCGTAGTTCTCCAGTCCGGCCATGGAAGCCGCTTCCTCGATGGCATCATCCAAGTTGCCCAATTCGTCTACCAATCCCAATCGCTTGGCATCTGTACCGCTCCAGACCCGGCCCTGGGCTAGACTGTCCGCTTGGGCAACCGTAATGTTCCTGCCTTCGGCTACACGGCTTAAAAAAGTATCATAAGTACCTTCTACGCTTTCACGGACAACCGATCTAAATTGATCGGACATGGGTTCAAAAAGGGAGTAATCTACAGAGTTCTCGTTGGTGCCTACCTGGTCCGAATGTATTCCTATTTTTTTTGCCAGGCCGCTCAAATTGGGAATTGTGCCAAAAACCCCGATGGATCCGGTTATCGTTGTAGGCTCTGCAAAAATCTTATCCGCACCTACGGAAATGTAATAACCGCCAGAAGCCGCAACGTCGCCCATAGAGACCACCACAGGTTTAACCTCTTTGGTCCGTTCAATTTCCCTCCAAATGATATCGGACGTAAGTGCGCTTCCCCCTGGGGAATTCACGCGAAACACAATGGCCTTGACCTCGTCGTCTTCCCTTGCTTTTTTCAACGCTTCGTTGATGACTCCCTGTCCTATAACATTGGGTCCTCCTTCCCCGTATATTATTTCACCTTGGGCATAGATAACTGCAATCTTTTCCTTTCCCGTGCTGATTTTCTTAAGGTTGGAAAATGTGATATAATCCTTAAGTTCTATAGTGTTTAAATCGTCATCGTTGTTGAGGCCTACGGCCTTCTTTAGTTTGGCCTCGTACTGGTCATAAAAGAGGGTATCGTCGACCAAGCCCGATTCCACCGCCATTTTTGGGGTGCGTCCGCCCAAGGTATCGGCAATCCTGTTAAGGTTCTCCGGGCTGATGTTTCTTTCGTTGGAAATGTCCGAAACCAGGGAGTTCCATAGCGATCCTATCAGTTCGGATATCTGCGTTCTGTTGGCTTCGCTCATCTCGTTGGACAGGAAAGGCTCCACGGCGCTTTTGTATTTTCCATGACGGATGACTTCCATCTTGATACCTGTTTTGTCCTGCAAGTCCTTGAAAAAGAGCACTTCAGAGGATAATCCCTTAAAAATGAGCCCCCCAACCGGATTGATAAAAAGACTATCGGCCACGCTGGATAGATAATAGTCCTTTTGCAAATAGTAATCGCTATAGGAATAAACGAATTTTCCTGCTTCCTTAAAATCTTCCAACGCCATTCGGATCTCCTTGGTCTGGGCCCAACCGGCAAGCAAGTAATTGCCGTTGATGCTTATACCCTTGATATTGTCGTCATTTTTGGCCACTTGGATTGCATGTAAAATGGCATCCAAACCTTGGGCTTTCTGGAAAAATCCTGTAAAGGGATCGGATCCATCGTCCCCGGTATAGTCATTTATGGGTTTTTGTAGCTGCAGTTCCAGGACCGAATTGTTTTTAACGACCACGGTTTCTTCCATGTTCCCCAAAAGGCTAATGAAAATTATAAACATGAAAAAACAGATGCCGAAGGCTATAAGGCAACCGATAATGGCAGCCAACAGGTTTCTTAGAAAATTCATTCAAATGAAAATTAATATTCGCACCAAATATAACCATAAAGCTTAAGTCCAAGTGTCAATTTCAATTTCAAATACCAAAAATTATGGGGCTTAATTTGAACTCCCGGAAATTATTTCTCCCCAAATGGATTTCTTTTGTTTAATTTGTTTCCTCAAAATGAAAACTACGGAAACCGCATATATTTCCTTGGGCAGCAATCTAGGGGATAGGTTGAGCAACTTACAAAATGCCTTGTTTTTGATCCAGAAGAGCACTGGGGATATTACTGGGATTTCCCCTGTTTACCAAACCCCGGCTTGGGGCTTTGAAGGTGGTGATTTTCTCAACGCCTGTTTGGCATTGGAAACGGGAATTGCCCCCGAGGATTTAATGGATATGCTACTCGGGATAGAGACCAAACTTGGACGGGAGCGTAGCGAAGAAAAGGGCTATCAGCCAAGGACAATAGATTTGGATATATTGTTTTACGGGAATGAAATTCTCCGGTCCGAACATCTGACCGTTCCACACCCCCAATTGGAAAAGAGAAAATTTGTACTAAAGCCTATGTCGGACATAGCTCCCCAACTTTACCATCCCGTATTGGCCAAGGACATGAGAAATCTATTGCAGGAATGCAGGGATGACAGCGTTCTTGCCAAAACCAAATACAAGCTTTATAAGAATAGGGAGCAATTGTTTTCCAAAATTCAATTTATGGCTATTGAAGGGAATATCGGGGCAGGTAAAACCACCTTGGCCAGTAAAATCGCGACCGACTTTAATGCGAAATTGATTTTGGAGCGTTTTGCTGATAATCCTTTTTTGCCAAAATTCTATGAAGACCAAAGTCGATATGCCTTTCCTTTGGAAATGTCTTTTTTGGCCGATAGGTACCAACAATTTACGGATGATACTTCCCAGTTTGATTTGTTCAAAAAGTTTATGATAAGCGATTACGATATTTATAAATCGCTCATATTTGCAAAAGTCACCCTTCAGGCCGAAGAGTTTGCCCTTTATCGCAGGGTTTTTGATTTTATGTACAAGGAAGTCAAGAAGCCTGATGTTTACGTGTTTCTATATCAGGGTCCCGAACGCTTGTTGGAGAATATCAAAAAAAGGGGCAGGGATTATGAACGAAATATATCCCGGGAGTATTTGGAGAAAATAAACCAGGGTTATATGGAATTTTTAAAGAGTCGTGCGGACCGAAATTGCATCGTCATTGATCTGGAGGAATATGATTTTGTGGCATCCAAGGAAGATTATGAAAAAGTCTTGACCAAAATCCAAAATTTTATTGTCAACCTGACACTTTAAGATATTTTTCACATTTTTTCTTGCAAATTACGAACCGATTTACTTAATTGCACCCGCAAAACAGCAAACTAACTAACTCAAACTATATATCCTGCCCAACTTCGGTTGGGTTTTTTTTGTCCCCTCCCCAAGCTGTGACATGGTGCAGTTCCTTACAAAGTCTTCAAAAATAAAGGAAAAAAGACCATTTACAGTACGTAGTTCTAGGGAGCCAAAATATAAACGAAGGGGATTTCTTTATCGAACGCTATTTATTTTCGACCAAATATCCCAGACCGTTATGCCAACGCTTACGGCAATATTGAGGGAATGTTTGGTGCCGTATTGGGGAATTTCCAATACTCCATCACATACCGACACCACTTCCTGGGATACCCCTTTTACCTCGTTGCCGAACACTAATGCAATTTTCATTGCGGGTTCCACCCTAAAATCATTGAGCATTATCGCGTTTTCGGCCTGTTCCACGGCCAATGTATGGTACCCTTGGGATTGGAGGTTTTCTATAAGGCTTCTGGTATCCTCCCAATATTCCCATGACATGCTTTCGGTTGCTCCAAGTGCGGTCTTATGGATATCCTTATGGGGGGGAGTGGCCGTGATACCACATAGGTATATCTTCTCCAGCAAAAATGCATCGGCTGTTCTAAAGACCGAGCCAATATTGTTGAGACTGCGGATATTGTCCAAAACTAGGACCAGTGGAGCCTTATCTGCCTGTTTAAATCCGTCAACGTCCAATCTGTCCAGCTCGCTGTTCTTTAATTTTCTCATAGCGATATATCAATAATGCTTGTCAAAGTTGAATTGAGACCCCGCAAAGTGGCGGGGTTAATTCGAACATCCTAATTTCTACAATTAGGGTTCTCATTAACTTATCCCAAAATATCAACAAAGGTTTAAATTCCCTTGGGAAAATGGTATTTTCGTTGTTATTCCGGTGTTGGGCCGAGCCATTTCGGGATTAACCTACCAATGGGACAAAAATAAGTTAAACGAGTTCGCTAAAAAAATCGCTTTGGGCAAGGAAGAAACAAAGAAGTTGACCCCTTTGATGAAACAATACAATAGCATCAAGACTAAATATCCTGACGCCATGCTGCTTTTCAGGGTAGGGGACTTTTACGAAACATTTGGTGAAGATGCCGTTAAGGCCTCGAGGATTCTTGGGATCGTACTTACCCATCGCAACAATGGGGGCGATCGCACGGAATTGGCAGGTTTCCCCCATCATTCCCTTAACACCTACTTGCCGAAATTGGTAAAGGCGGGTCAGCGCGTGGCCATTTGCGACCAATTGGAAGATCCCAAACAGACCAAGACCATTGTTAAACGGGGGGTTACGGAGCTAGTTACTCCAGGTGTGGCCATGATTGACGATATACTCAATGCCAAGACCAACAATTTTTTATGCGCCGTACATTTTGGTAGAATAAAATTGGGCATTTCTTTTTTGGATATCTCTACCGGGGAATTCCTAACCTCGGAAGGCAATGTGGAGCAGATAGATAAGTTGCTTCAAAACTTTGGGCCCAACGAGGTTCTGGTTTCCAAGGCCAATAAAAAGGAATTTTTAGAAGTTTTTGGTAATCAATTCCATGTTTTTTATACGGAGGATTGGATCTTTCAGGAAGATTATGCACATGAGACCCTTACCCATCACTTTAAAACAAAGAATCTCAAAGGTTATGGCGTGGATCATTTGCCACATGGTATCGTAGCCTCGGGGGTGGTGCTTCATTATTTATTGGAAACACAGCACAAGCAATTACAGCACATCAACAGGTTGCAACGTATAGCCGAGGAAGAATATATATGGATGGATCGGTTCACCATCAAAAACCTGGAACTTTACCAGTCCAACAACTCCAATGCGGTTACCTTGTTAGAGGTTATTGATAAGACCATTTCGCCCATGGGGGGGCGTATGTTAAAGCGTTGGCTAGCATTGCCCCTAAAGAATCTGGAAAAAATCCGTAGAAGGCACGAGGTGGTCTCCCATCTATCCAAAGGGGATGAACTTTTACAAAAACTACAGCATTACTTTAAGCAAATAGGTGATCTGGAACGATTGATTTCTAAGGTAGCCACCGGAAAAATAAGTCCCCGGGAGGTAATTCAACTCAAAAATTCCCTAGAAGCCATTGTGCCCGTTAAGCAATTAACGGAGCAGAGTGGGAACGAGGCGCTTAGGCTGATCGGGGACCAATTGCATTCCTGTGACCTCCTTAGGGATAAGATCAAAGAGATGCTGGATGAGGATGCCCCGGTAAACCTGATAAAAGGAAAGACCATTGCAGATGGGTATTCCGACGAATTGGACGAGCTGAGAAATCTTGCCTTTTCTGGGAAAGACTATCTGGATCAAATGTTGGAAAGGGAAATAAAACGTACCGGGATCTCCTCGTTGAAAATAGCCTCCAATAATGTTTTCGGATACTATATTGAAGTGCGCAACAGCCATAAGGACAAGGTGCCCCAAGATTGGGTACGGAAACAGACCTTGGTAAACGCGGAACGTTATATCACAGAGGAACTCAAGGAATATGAGGCCAAGATTCTAGGGGCCGAAGAACGTATTCTGGCCTTGGAACAACAATTGTTTTCCCAACTTATCGTTTGGATGCAGGAGTATATTGCCCCAGTGCAGGGCAACGCCTATCAAATTGCCCAATTGGATTGCCTTTGCGGCTTTGCCCAATTGGCCATTGAGAACAATTACATTATGCCTATCATGGACGAATCCACTGACATGGTCATTCGTGGGGGGAGGCATCCCGTAATCGAGAAGCAATTGCCCTTAGGGGAAACCTATGTAGACAACGATGTAGAATTAAACCGGGAAGACCAACAGATCATCATGATAACGGGCCCGAATATGAGTGGTAAGTCGGCGCTTTTACGCCAAACGGCACTTATTGTCCTCTTGGCCCAGATGGGCAGTTTTGTCCCTGCGGAATCGGTGAAGATGGGCTATGTCGATAAAATTTTTACCCGTGTAGGGGCAAGTGACAACATCTCCATGGGAGAATCTACTTTTATGGTAGAGATGAACGAAACGGCGTCTATCCTTAACAATCTATCGGAACGAAGCTTGGTGCTTTTGGATGAAATAGGACGTGGTACGAGCACCTATGACGGTATTTCCATTGCTTGGGCCATATCGGAATATCTCCATGAACATCCTGCCAGGGCCAAAACCCTTTTTGCCACCCATTATCATGAACTCAATGAAATGGCTGCAACCTTTGCAAGGATTAAAAATTATAATGTTTCCGTAAAGGAATTGAAGGACAAGGTACTTTTCTTGAGAAAGTTGACCCCTGGTGGTAGCGAGCACAGTTTTGGAATCCATGTGGCCAAAATGGCCGGAATGCCGCAACAGGTTATCCAAAAGGCGAATAAAATATTGCAACGA
>SWCD01016618.1_pt2 | contig 65821 bp, 59 predicted proteins | sample 4693011 | NCBI WGS metagenome assembly SWCD01 (sample SAMN10267278, study PRJNA491770) | bioreactor metagenome | isolation source: DHS bioreactor inoculated with marine | place: Japan: Omine Ridge, Nankai Trough
CGGTGGAGGGTTCGTCTTCGCGGCAGGTTGGGTTCAATGAGGCGGTTCTGCGACGAGTTCGCCAACTCGAATCGGGAGTCCAATCGAAGCGACCTGCGCTGCCCGGTCAAGAACGACGTCTGCGCCGAACTCGCGAGCTGATCGAAGCAGCTTTGGTTGCGCTGGAACGGCATGAAGACGTGCCACCGGCAACTCCCGTAGCTCAGGGCTCAACATCGGGTCTGCCTGAAGCGATTGAGCAACGGGACAATGTTCCATACGTCACGGTCATCGTCACTTGCCACAACGAGTCTCGATTCATCGGAGCCGCAGTTGATTCGATTAAGGCTCAGTCGTTTGCGGAGTGGGAGTGTCTTGTCGTCGATGACGCATCGACGGACGACTCGGTGGACGTAGCGAAGCTTCACATCGGCTCAGACTCGCGTTTCCAGATTCTCCAGATGCCTGAGAATCGTGGCGTTGCGGCGGCTCGTAATCTCGGCCTTGCTCAGGGGCGTGGTCGTTTGATCACATTCTGCGACGGTGATGATCTACTCCTGCGGGACAACCTCGCCGATCGGGTCGCGACCTTCCTTCAGGTCACGGACCAAGATGTAGCCGGCGTGTTCTGTGGGACCCGGATCGTCGATGAGGAAGCGACGATTGACGAACTCGGCGTTGGTGAGCCGTGGAACCCCGGCGCGAGGATGGTTGATTTTGTGGTTGCCGGCGGGGAGTGTCCGTTTGGTTTGACGTCGGTCCTCCTCAGAGTGGATGTACTTCGTGCCATCGGCGGGTTTGATGAGGGGGAATTAGAGGCCGAGGATTGGGAGTGCTGGTACCGAATGATGCGAAGCGGTTTCCTGTTCGTTGCATCGGAGACCCGCAGCGTTGCCTACCGTCAAAAGTGGGCATCGAAGTCGCAGATGCGTGCGGTTCAACATGTCGAGTCCTCGCAACGGCTGATCCGATCCGCGCATGCCTCCGCTGACCTTTCGAAGACGAAGTCGCTTGCGACCTTCCCGTTTCCTCATGCGCTCGCTCACTATCAGGGGATGCTGACGATGACAGCGCGGACCGTGCAGTATGCGGCGACGACGCTGTTGCGCGGCGACCTGGAGTCGTTTCGCTCCATCATCGAATACCTGGAACCGGGATCGCAACCATTGGTCGTCCGCCATATCGATCTACCGAGCAAGATACTTGATGGATTTCGGCGTGCGGCGGGACTGCATGAGGCCGATGTCGAAATGCTCCGATCCGACCTCGAGCCGCTGCGGGACCATGTAGAACTCGCAGTACTCAGCGCTACGGCGTAACTGCTACTCGCCGCTGCCGAGAATCTGTTTCATTTTGTTGCCCACCTTCACGCTGAATCTCCGATTCAGCCCAGCGATTGCCGCATCGCGCTTCGCTACACCGTCTTTGAGCACCTGGATTCGCTTCTCGTATCGCTTCGTCGTTGCCTGCAGTTCGACGGCGTGCGCGGCGAGAGCGGCCCGCAGCGATGTGATCGTGGCGTCACGGGTTTCGATCCGGGTTTGGAGGTTGGTTTTTGTCCGTGAGTAGTCGGCCAATATCCCCTCGACTCGATCCTGGCCCGCTTCCAGTCTCTCTCGCAGCGTGGCTAGATCCCTGTCTCGTTTCTCGATCATTCCCTCGTACCGCGCCATCTGCTCGCGGAGAGCGGCAAGTCGCTTGTCGCGATCATCGCGCGTTGCCACGATCCTCGCCTCAAGACGATCGATTGTGCGATTTCTCGTATGGATCTTCTGGTCGAGCCGCTCCAGATCTGACCGGAGTGCGATGACGGCGTGGTCCAACCGTTCGGCCAATTTGATCTCTATGTCCTGCGTAGCTCGGCCGTTGCTAGCAATGAGTTCCCATAGAGAGCGTAGGAACGATGCCCCAGCGACATCAGGCTGGCGCGGCGAGCCCGAAGACTCAACGCGCCGGAAAGCTTCGAACAGCGCCGTGGGGTTGTTCTGGGCGAGCCAGCGGCGGGCGAAAGCAGTGATTGTCTGCCGATACGCTTCGTGGTTGGCGACGACATCGTCAACTGCACTCAGGAATCCCTCGAGATCGGATTCCTCGAAGGTCGCACCGATGCCGTTCTCGTCGATCAGTTCTCCTGCCCAGGTTGATCGTGTGGCAACGGCGGGTATGCGCAACCTTACGGCGTCGGCAAAGACTCCAGACGTCTGTATCTGGAATGGTCGGCTGCGGTACGGAAGAACGATGATGTCGGCAGAGCGCATCAGTTGCGTGTAGGCAGCTGGGGACAGAACCCCCGGCGTCAATTCAACACCTGCGTTTCTGAGTCGCCTCATCAACTGCGGTTGATGGCCGACGTCGCGTGCAACCATGCGCACCGAGGGTTCCCCCTCCCGGGCCGCCACTGCCTCAGCGAACTCAGTAAACAGCGAGAGGCCCTTGATCTCTTGGGTTGCGGGGTAGCAGACAACGGGTGGAGCCGACGGAGGCCGGCTCTCTGTCTCCTCGGCCAGCGGGGTGACACCGAACATTGGCCACATCGGCAACCTGCAACCGAATGTGCTCTCTAGCAGGTCAGCGATTGCGTCGGTGTCTGCCATCGTGTAGACACCGACACTCGGCCCAACGCTCAGCGCGATATCGAGTAACCGGATTTCCGGACTCGGATCGAGGTGTTCTTGCATATCAAGCAGGTCGTTGTGCGACCGAAGCAGATTGACGAAGAAGCTCAGCCGGGACTCGTCAAGCGCAGCGGCGATGTTGATCAGGGCGACCAAATGAGGGATTGCAGCAGAGTACATAGCGACCCTGATCGGGACGTCGGGGAAATTGGTGAGCAGGCTCCGAATCGCGCAATCCAGTTCGCGCTCGAATGTTTGGACGAATATGGCTCCTTCGGACGCGCTGAAGCCATAGGTCGAGTGGGAGAATGTCGGTACCTGCTGGACACTCTCTGCTTCCAAGGCATTGCTCGTTAGCGAGATGAGTTCCCCGTTGGTTGCTTGCACTGCCTCGCTCAATGCCCGGTCGAAGTGAGCATGGTGGCCCATTTCGTCAACCCAATCAGGATTCACTGCGATGAGGAGATGGTCAGGCCTCGTCTGTCCCGAAGGTCGGACGTAATCGGTACACGATCGCTCCAACCGTCGCGTGAGCTCGCGTTGATCGCATTCGCCGGCAACCGAAACCACGCCGCCTCGTTTCTCGATCGCGAGTAGTGACGATGCCCACTCGTCGCTCGATCCATCGACAGGACCCTGGACGGCAATGAGGATGTGCTTGGAGATGTATTCGGCCACGGGAAGCAGCACCCTCGGGCCGACTGGATCGAGATCTGACACCGCAAAGCCGGCCTGGAGACTCGAACCCAGTGGACGCGTTTCGTCGATAGGGATGCCGATGATCCGATCTACGGCATCTGGCCACGCCGCAGACAGATGTCCGTAGGCCCACATCGGGACGACGAGTGTGGTGAGCTCGTCGTCGAGGAGATGGCCCAGCGGCTCGGGTGTGTGCGTGAGTGAGCCGATATGGGACTCAGGCGTTGCTACCCAGATGATTTGGTGAACGACCTGGGTTGTCGCGCTGGCACCAAGCCTGCAATCGGTCTCGGTAACGAGGACCGTGGGTTGTCTGAGTTCGGGGTCTAGATCGGTTCCCAGCAGAATGGTGGCGGTTGTCTCGGGATCGAAGGTATCGCGGAGTTGACGCATCCTCGTCAGCGAGGCGGCCGCGTGCTGCCTCATGTTTCCACGAAGAAGCGAGCTGAGTTGAATCAGGGTTCGGTGATCCTCGAGTGAGCCGTTGCCTCGTAGCCGGAAGACTGGGACGACGGGAACGCCTGTGTCGAGCAACGGCTGAGAAGCGGCCGAGTCCCAGACGACCAGCACGTCCGCGTCCCCGAGGACTCGCTTCAGGTCCGTCTCTTCGGCATGCTGCACCGTGGGTTGACCGGGGCGCAGCTCGTATCCAGCATGACCTTGCCTCTTCGGTCCGAGTGCCGCGCCGGTCTGATCGACTTGGCTGTCCGTCGTGACCGCGACGATTTCCTCGACTTCCGTGCCTTCCAGATAGTTGGCCAACCGACGCAGCTGGTTGACCCCGGCGCCGCTATTGCGAGGGAGCAGACATACGATTCGAGTTCTCATGAGCAGCCTCGGTGCCTTCCTCGATATGCCCGATCGGTAGGGTCTGCAGCCTAATGCATACCCGATTCTGGGCCGGGGAGAGGCGTCAACCGCGAAGCTGGGTCTCTGGGAATCTGGGTGAAGGCTCGCGTCTCGGTCGTCACAACGGCAATGATCACGAGGCCTTCATCCGATGCCAGGCCCTAGCCGCCGGCGAGAAGCGAGCGGATTCGGTCGGTCAAGATCGCTGTGATCGCAGCACGCCCCTCAGAGTTGTAGTGGTCGCCTTTGGCAAAGAAAGAGAGGCCGATTCTGTCGTCGTGGTAGAAGTCGACGTACGGAATGTCGCGTGATTCGAAGTAGGCGACGGCATCGTCGACGAATTCGTCCTCAGCGGGGTCGGGATTGCCTTCGGCCACGTTTACCGGTCGCCAGATGATTACGAGCTGGGTGTAGCCGCTATCGGCGAAGCTCTGTGCGGTGAGCGGGATGAAGCCATCATCGAACGGCAGGGTTGGCCCGGTGATGAAGTCACCGACGCCGTCAACTACCTGTTCCTCGGTGAGCTTCACCACCCCGCCGGTGGCGGCGCTGACGATCTCGTCGGCGATGCTGCTGTCACCGTCGATGAGGCGATCGCGCAGAGCGTCGATGTCTAGACCCACGGTATCGAGAGCGTCGAGCCCGATACGCTCGGTCGTGTTGGAGATTGCGTCCTGGGTCTCGCTGCGCTGTCCGTAGGTTCCGCTCCACTCGGTCAGGAACGACTGGGCGTCGATCGCCGGGGTGACGGCGGACTCGCCGGTCAGGCGGTCATAGGCCAGGTCCTCGAAGATGAACAGTTCGGTGCTGTTCGGCCGGTTCTGGCGGAACGCCGGCAGTGCGGCGTAGCGAGGTCGGAAACCCCAGACGATGATCCCGGGACGTTCGACACTTGGTGCCATCGCTCCCTCAGCGATCAGGTACCACAAGCTCGTGTAGTGGCCGTCGTAGTAATTGAAGCGGACGTCGCGTTCAGGGATTCCATCCTGCATGGCCTCTACGTCGACGCCGGTCTTGAACATCGAATTGCCCAGGAGATACACGCCGTCATCGACGGGCTGGACCACAAGGCGGTCCGTGAGCGTGACCGAATCCGTGCCGGCAGCGGCATTAACCGCAAGGTCGAAGCCCAGCACCAGGACCAATGCCCCGATGAGAATGTGGATTGTCTTTGATTTAGCAATGCTCATGGTCAGAACTTGAAGTAGATGAACTCGCCGCCGGAATCAGATCCGAGGGCGACGACGAACAGGATCAGGGCAGCGAGGTAGGGAGCGAGGACCCACGATTCCCGCATTCGTGGTTGCGGTTTCTCGCTAAGGCTCCACGACTCGGCGATATCGACGAAGACCGACAAGGCAAGGTACGGGAGCATTGAGAAGAGGGCGAGGGTTCCGAGGGCGCCGAACGACCAGTCGGTGAACAGAGCTTGCGTGTAGCCGGTTATCTGTGACCACTCGGTGATCCGGAAGAGCATCCACCCGTAGACGGTCAGCGTAAACATGAGAGCGACAGCCGGAACGCGGCGCCAGCCGGTGAGCTGCGAGGGTTCCTTGCCGCGCCAGGTGAGCCACGCCTTGTGACCTATCAAGAGCAGTCCGTGATATGCACCCCAGACCACGAAGTTGGCTGACGCTCCATGCCAGAGGCCGGACAGAACCATGGTGAGGAAGAGGTTGACCTGGATTCGGCTCGGGCCCTTGCGGTTGCCGCCCAGGGCGATATAGACATAATCGCGGAACCAGTTGCTCAAGGTGATGTGCCAGCGGCGCCAAAACTCTGTTGGCGATGCAGACCAGTAGGGGCGCTTGAAGTTCAGCAACAAGTCGAATCCCATCAGCTTGGCAACGCCTCGGGCGATGTCGGTGTAGCCCGAGAAGTCGCCGTAGATCTGGAATGTGAACCCGAGCAATCCGGCGATGATCAAAGGTGCGCTCAGGTCGTCGTAGGCAAAGAGGGTGTCAACAATCGGCTTGAGGTTGTCGGCGATGACGATCTTCTTGACGTAGCCCTGGATGATCAGGTAGATCCCGTAGCCGACGTCCCCGTCCGTGATGCTGCGTTTCGTCTTGAACTCCTGCAGCAGATGATCTGCGCGCTCGATCGGGCCGGCGACGAGCTGCGGAAAGAAGCTGATGAAGAGGAAGAGGTTGATCGGGTTGTGCTCCGCCTCGACCTTGCCGCGGTGCACGTCGGCCATGTAGCCGACCGCCTGGAAGGTGAAGAACGAGATGCCGATCGGCAGAGCGAGGCGGAGGGTTACATCGGATACGTCGATGCCGATGAACATGAGTCGGGACGCCACGGTGTCGATGAAGAAGTTGAAGTACTTGAAGATGAACAGGATGCCGAGGGAGATTGCTGAGCCGGCCAACAACGCGATGCGGCCGAAGCGTGGCTGATTGGCAATGACGAGTCCGACGACATATGCGGTTCCGGCGCAGAGCAGGAGGAGCAGGACGAACTTGGCTCCGCCGTATCCGTAGAAGAAGAGGCTGGCGACGAGGAGGAAGGGATTCTGGTACCTCGGCTCGCGCAGCACCCAGTAGACGACGAGAACCGCCGTCAGGAAGCCGAGGAAGATGAACGAGTTGAACAGCACGCTAGGCAGTTGCCTCGCTGGTCGGGGCCGGGATCACGCTGGAACTCAGGACCCTAGCCGCGTCATGCTCCGATGGAGAGCCTCGGCCATGCGGAAATCCTTCTCCTCATCGATGTCAACGGATTCGTACGGGTCCATTTCCCAGATCATCGTCTTCGACGTGATCCGGGCATCCTCCTCGAAGAATGCATTCCGCTCGAACAGGTATAGGTTGGAATTCTCCAGGTAGATCGGGTCGAGATCCTGGGTGGGGAGCAGCTCATCCGGGTTGTGATTGAGCGCGGTGAGGTCCTTGTCGTAGAGCCGGGCCTGGATCCGGTCCACGGTGAACAGACTGGTTGCCTCATCGTCATCGAAGTATGCCCCGACTGCAGCATCGATGGTCGCCGCCGAAAGCAGCGGGTTGGTGCAGTGGGTTTGCCCCAGGTGGGCAATGCCCGGGTGATCCACCAGGAAATCCTTGATCAGCCAGTTCACCGAGACGTCGTGGCCGAGCAACTCCGGCTTGCGCATGATCACCGTCACCGTGTCGAACGTCGCCGCGGACTCGGCGATGACCTCGCTGTCCGTATCGATGTAGATGCCGCCGACCCGCTCCGCCTGCTCGAGGGTTGCCACGATGGTGTGGAACAGCGGACGCCCGCCAAACGGGCGCATGTTCTTACCGGGCACGCGCTGCGACTTGCCCTTCAACGGGATGAAGATGTCGATCTTCACGCGTTTCCTCCTCGTACCTCGGCGATGTCGGCCGCTACGGCCTTCAGGTGGTGTGCAAAGAACAGCATGTCGGACGCATATGCGATGAACCGGTAACCCGCATCGATCATCCGTCCCAGCCGGTCGGGCTCCGGTTCCACGACGTGTACGCCGGCGAGGACATCGGGTCGCTTCACGACCTCACCGACCCGGTCCATGGCGGCGACAACATCGGGATGATCGAACTCACCGGGGTGGCCGAGGGATGCGGAGAGGTCGTAAGGACCAATGAAGAAGCCGTCAACTCCGTCGACAGCCAGGATGTCGTCGAGGTTGTCGACGCCGTCGATGTGCTCGACCTGCATTATGCAGACCAGATCCCTTTCCATGCGACGCAGATAGTCCGGGAAGCCGACTCCGTACTGCTGGGCCCGGGCCAGACCGACACCCCGCGTGCCGCGTGGGGGATAGGTTGCCGCGCTAACGATGGCGGCAGCTTCTTGTGCGGTGTTGACCATCGGGGCGATGATTCCGCTCGCTCCGGCGTCGAGGACCCGCTTGATTTGGGCGGGGTCATGGGAGCTGAGACGGACCAGAGTCGGACATCCGGCCAGGTCGGCAACCCGGATGATCTTGCCTGCCTGATCTATCGAGATCGTTGTGTGCTCGAGGTCGATGCAGAGCCAGTCGAAGCCTCCTGTGGCCAACATCTCGGTGAGCGCTTCCTCGCCGAGCTGGATCCATGATCCGATGGTGGGTTGGCCCGTTTCGATCTTGTCTTTGAGCGTCGGCATCAGGCTTGTTTCTCCAGTGGCTGGGCCGGTCTGAGGCTACCGGGCCACCGTAGGGTAGCCTATTGCCATACCTGCTCTCCTTCCGCCGAAAGGACCCGCGATGGGACAGCGCGCAATCGCGATCACCACCTCAAACTTCAACATGGAATCCCCGCTGGTGGGCGAATTCCGCAACGATGGCTGGGACATCGTTAGAAGCCAATACGGGCGGAAGCTCACCGAGGAGGAAGTCACCGGGTTGCTTTCTGAAGGTGGCGTCGTCGGCATGGTTGCCGGTGTCGAGCCGCTGACCGACGCTGTGTTCGAAGCCAACCCCCAGTTGAGAGTCATTTCGCGTTGTGGCACCGGGTTCGACTCTGTCGATCGCGCGGCCGCGGCCCGGCGGGGCATTATCTGCGTCAACACCCCGAATGCCCCGGCTTCTGCCGTGGCCGAGATGACGATCGGAATGATGATGGCTGCCCTGCGCCGGATTCCCGAGACCGATCGGCTCATCCGGAGTGGGTCATGGAAGGGCCTCATGGGGTCGCTGCTGGCCAAGCGACATGTCGGCGTGGTCGGCTTGGGCCGGGTCGGGCGTCGTGTCGCTGATCTGGTGAGCGCATTCGGAGCCCATGTGAAGTACTACGACCCGCATGTTGCGACGGCCGAGTATGACCGGGTCCTCGACGTCGAGGATCTTGCATCGCAGGTCGATCTCCTCACCATTCACATCCCGCTCGCCGACGACACCAGGAACCTCATCAGTGCCGAGGTCATTGCCGCTCTCCCCGAGGGTTCGATCGTGATCAACGCAGCACGGGGGGGCGTGCTTGATGAGGAGGCCCTCGCCTCCGCACTGCTCTCCGGGCATCTCGACGGGGCTGCGATGGATGTCTTCGCCGACGAGCCCTACGCCGGCCCGCTCTGTGACATCGATAACGTCGTCTTGACAGCGCACATGGGCTCCTATGCCAAGGAGGCCCGCCAACTGATGGAGAACGAAGCGATGCAGAATCTGCGCAACGAGCTTCGGGGGATCGAGGCATGACCCGACTGGCTGATGCCGTCGATCTCATCGTCTTCGATTTCGACGGGACCATCTGCGAGTCGGCAGATGTGAAGACCGACGCTTTCTACCAGCTCTATCTCGATGAGCAGGGAGAAGCATTTGCGACGGCCGTCAAGGAATACCATCTCGAGTACGCCGGTGTGTCGCGCTACGACAAGATCAGGTACTACGAAGAGCAGATGCTGGGTCGACCGTGTACTCCCGAGCGCATGGACGAGATGGCCGCCAGGTTCGGCAACATCGTCCGTGACCAGGTCATCGCCTCGCCTCTCGTACCCGGGGTAGCCGAGTTCTTTGCGACCCACCGTGGTGACGTGCCGATGCTCGTTGCCTCGGCGACGCCGACAATGGAGCTACGCCAGATCATCGCCGCGCGTGGGATCGCGGACTGGTTCGACGAGGTCGAGGGCAGCCCGACCAGCAAGGGCGACATAATCTCGATCTTTCTCGACAACCGTGGGGTCGCCACAGACCGGGCAGTCATGGTCGGGGACCAGTTCTCCGACCTCGATGCGGCGTTAGCGGCAGGTGTGCCGTTTGTTGGCTATCGGCCGCCACAAGAAGATCGACTCTTTGACGCCGATGTTCTCGTGATCGAGCATTTCAACGAGTTGGCAGATGCCATTGCCTCGGTTGGAGGAGGGGAAGAGCGGTGAATATCCGGCGTCTCGTTCGCTATCTCGCCGGCTGGCGGGCTGCGATTGTCGTCGCGGTCCTCGTCATCGGGCTTGCGGTTCTCTGGCCGGGTTTCCACCTCACCTTCGGCGATGCGCTGCTGATTCTCATCGTCGGTGTGCTGCTGCTACTCCCCACATTGCTGTTGATCGGCCGTCTCGGCGTGCTCACAGATGATCGTCACCACCGCACCGAGACCAGACTGGGCCGGGTCGAGGAGGTTCTTGGTGCCGGTTCGGGGTCGGTTGGCGACCTTCGGGCTCGGCTCGACAAGCTCGACCAGGTCGTTGCCGACGCCGTCCGCAAACCGTCTGATCCGACGACACTTCCCTGGCCTACACCAACCGCTAAGTCCTCACCGATCCTGCTGCTGCCGAGCGCGGCCTACCACCTCGCCGAAATCATGCCCCTCAACGACGCGCTCAACCGGCGCGGTTACGAGACCCGGGTTGCAGTCGGAGAAGCACACTGGTCCCGCATTGCCACGGGTCTGGGCTGGTACGAAACGCCGGTGTTCGCCCTGCCGGAGGCGGAGCGGGCCGTGCAGGATCTCAAGGCAGTGGTCACGATGAAAGATTGGGCCGGATACGGCCAGGTTGTTAGTGCTGCCAAGGCCGTGGCCGTCCCCACCTTTGCCAAGGTCGAGGGCGCTCAGGATTTCGGCGATGCCGACACACCGTATGCGCGGGCGGCCTACCGGTCGGCCGACCACATTCTGTGCCAGGGACAAAATGACTTCGATGCCCTGGACGGGAGCCGCTATATCGTCGGCAGCAGCCGGCTCGAACGCCTTGCCCACGCTCCGGTGCTGCCTGTCGGGGAAGACCATGTCGTCATCAATCTCAATTTCACGTACGGGGTGCTCGAAGAGGAACGGGCTCGGTGGATCGAGAGCGCCGTGTCGGCATGCGAGCAACTGCGGCTTCCTTACACCGTGGCGATTCACCCGGCAGAGCGACGCACCAGAAGCGTTCCGCATGCCAGCACCATCCCGATCTCGCGGTTGCTGATGCGAGCCAGCACGTTGGTGAGCCGATTCTCGACCGTGCCTTTTGAAGCGATGGCGAGGGGAATCCCGTTCGTGTACCACAACCCGCACGGGGAGCGGGTTGCTACGTTCGCTCACGGTGGTGATGCATTCCGCAAGACGGGCAGCACCGAGGAGTTGATAGATGCACTCGATGAAGCCAGAGGATGGCGAGAGGACTATCGGGCTCGATCCGCAGTGTTCTTCGCACGTCAGGTCGACATCAACCCCGAGGTATCCGCTGAAGACCGGACGGCTGATCTCATCTACGGCCTGCTCGGCTAGGGCCTACAAAGCTCCGCAACCCGCCTAGCATCATGTCTCCGGATCAGGAGGAGTGGACCAGTGGTGGATGATCGAACCCCGGCGGATGACCAAGAGCCTTCGGTAGACCAAGACCCTGCGGCGGACCAAGTGCCCTCGAGCGGTCTCCGCGGGCTGATTGAGACAGTCAAGAAGCGCCCCGGGTTGTACGGAGGTGTCGGTGCGCTCGTTTTGGTCGCACTGGTGACGATCATCGTTCTTGCGATTGGCGGCGGTGACGGGGACGATGACAACGTCGGTGACCTCGGGGCCGGAGAGTCGACATCCACGACCGAGGCTGCTCCTTCGGTGACTGCTCCGACTGGTGCCGCGACTGCCGAGGACACCCTTCCCGGTGACGACTCCGCGCCGGCGGTCCAGTTAGATCGGAATCCGCTGACGGGAGCACCTCTTGCCACCTCGAGCGCCGACCGGGTTGTTGCGGTCAAGGTCGACAATGCCCCGGAAGCCGGTCCACCGATCGGTATCCAGGATGCTGAGCTCATCATCGAAGCCCCGGTTGAGGGTGGGGTTACGAGGCTCACCGCCATGTTCTTCGAGAACGAGCCGACGGTTATCGGCCCCATCCGCTCGGTAAGGCCGGTGGATGCAGATCTGCTGGCGCCGTGGCGTCCCTTCCTCGTCACCACCGGCGGGCAGAGCTTTGTGTACAGAGAGATCCTCGCCGCCGGTGTCGAGATACTCGACGAGGGGACCGACGGGCTGTTCCAGCAAATCGAGAGGCGGCAGCCTTATCACCTCGTCGCGACTATTCCCCTGGTCGCCCTCGAGGCAGGCGAGGGGGCACCGCCGGTCGCCGCGTTGCCGTTCGGTGACGCCGACCTGGGGGGCGCCGCGGCGAGTTCCGTTGCAATTCCGTTCTCCGGCGTTGCCGACGTTGAGTGGGTGTATGACGCGGCGACCGACCAGTACTCACGGATCGTCAACAGCGAGCCGTATCAGATCTTCCCCGAGTACGACGCCGAACTGACCGGCTTTGCGACCGACACCGTGGTGGTCCTCAAGGCCGCACAACGCTCGGCCGGTTACACCGATGCAGCCGGGGCCGACGTCCCGACTTTCGATGTAATCGGATTTGGTGACGTAATGGTTTTCCATGGTGGAGAGGTCCGCACCGGGCAGTGGCTCCGAGCCGCACAGTCAGATGGCTGGGTCTTCCTCGACGACTCCGGGGCTCAGTTCACCATTCCGATTGGGTCGGTGTGGCTCGAGGTCGTGCCTCGATATATCGACGTCGAGGTGGGATAGCCCCCGGGCCAATTTAAGATTTCTCGTGCTGATGCCGATAAAGGCGATTCAGAGACAGTCGGCGCAGGATGACCGGATAGCGCTAGTTGCAGCCCGGCTGCGGCCGGGCTCACACAGCGACTATTCGCCATCCTCCGTATGGGGCACTGTCTTTGAGGTGAGGGTCTGAGGGCCTCGCCGTAATATCGCCGACGCTTCTGTGGCGTAGCAGTCCAGAAGCGAGTGAGAGAAGTGAAATGAACGGCATGATGCGAGCCACGCTCGCGTTGGTGCTCGTGGCTGGGGCGCTGGCCTCGCCGGGTACGGCACCTGAAGCCCGCGCCGACATATACGGCTCGAGCATGTACTTCCCCGTTGTTGGGGAGAACCACTATTCCGACACGTTTGGCGCACCACGCTCCGGCGGCCGCACTCATGCGGGGGTTGACATAATGTCGGCCAAGATGACACCTGTTGTGGCCGTTGCCGATGGCACGGTGGGCTGGATGCAGGACGAACAGGGCACGAGCAACTGCTGTGCAATGTCGCTTCGGCACGACGACGGCTGGGAGTCCTGGTACATCCATCTCAATAATGACACCCCGGGGACAGACGACGGCCAGGGTTGGGGCTTCGCTCCTGGCATCGAGTCGGGTGTTCACGTCTACGCCGGCCAGCTGATCGGATGGGTCGGCGACAGCGGCAACGCTGAATGGACCGGCTCACACCTCCACTTCGAGCTTCACGAACCAGACGGCACCGTCGTCAACCCCACCCCCCATGTCGATGTGGCGATTGTGCTCCAGGCGCCGCTACCGGATACCTATGAGGGCGCCTTCCGCGACGATGAACTGTCGGTGCACCAGGCAAACATCGACAAGATCGCCGCTGCAGGGATCACCAAGGGCTGCAACCCGCCGCTCAACGATCAGTACTGCCCCAATCGAGAGATCACCCGGGGCGAGATGGCTGCGTTCCTCAGACGCAATCTGGAACTGCCGAATGTCGAGGCGGACTACTTCACCGACGATTACGAGAGCATCTTCGAGGGGGATATCAATGCATTGGCGGCGGCAGAGATCGCCTTTGGCTGTACCGAGACGGACTACTGCCCAGACGAGCCGCTGCGTCGTGACGAACTCGCCGAGTTGTTCGTGCGTGCCTATGGATTTGAGAATCCTGAGGGCACCGATTTCTTCAGCGACGATGATGGCAATCCCTTCGAGAGCTCCATCAACGCAATGGCGGAGAACCAGATCACCCTCGGCTGTAACCCTCCGGATAACACCGAGTTTTGCCCCGCTCGCTCGCTGAGCCGTGAAGAGATGGCGTCGTTCTTTGCGAGGGCGTTGGATCTCTAGTCCGATTCGATAGCCGATATGCCAGCCAATAGAATCCAGTAGTGCTCTTGTTGGGTAATCGGGTCGGAGGACGTTTTCTGGGCGGGGTTCTCATCCTTGCCCTCGTCGGCTGCACGCCGGCGACCGGGCCGACGACGACCGGCGCCACAACGTCGACCGAGGCCGTTCTCGAAACGTCTGCACCGGCAACTGCGACCACAACGGCGATCCCGACGACGACGACCTTTCCCACCCACGCTCTCGCCTATCCAGAGGTGGCTATCAGCGTGCGGCCGCTGCGGGAGGACGAAACCTCCTACGCCATTTGGACGCGGGCAGAACGATCAGAAGACAGCGCCGTGCCCGAGTTTGTTTACGGCAACGACTTCACTCCATCCAACATGGACCTAGATCCGCCGCGGCCGGTGAGATTCACCAACAGTACCGAGGATGACATTGTCATCATCTTTAGCGCCGGTGACCTGGAGGATCTGCCTGTTGCGGCCGGCGGCACCCAGCTTGTCGACTTCACGTCCCTGCCGGAGGAGATTTACCGGTTCCACGTCTTCCGCGGCAACGCCAAGATCTCAGGGTTCATCGACATGCGATCGTTGGAATCTTCGATCGAACCGATTGTTGACAACACACCCGTTCGCCAAGCGCCGTTCAACGGGCGCTTCTCCATTGAAGTGCCGACGGCATCATCGTGGTACTTCAACCCTCAGTACGACTCCGTGGTGGCCGTCCCGATAGCTGATGACTGGGTGCAGGGTGACTTTCAGTGGTCGCTGGCGACGGGGGCTCCTTTGCTCTCCTCCGGTATGCGCTTGACGTTCAGTGATCTTGGCGATCCCGACGCCATTCTCCAAGACCCTGTGGTGCCGGAGAACTGCACGCTCGCAGGATCTGGAGAGGTGGAGCGATCCGGGCTCAGTGGGATGCAGTCTGAGTATCACTGTGACTGGGCGACCCTCTACCTCGGTTACCTCGAGGCAGGCGAGAGTCATCTGACGTATGCGTTCTCGGATGCGACCACTGACCCGGCCGAAATCGTCGCCGCCGCCCTCGATACGATCGAGGTGCATCCGGATGGCTCTGGCGTTCCGCTCACCGACAGGGCGCTTCCAGTACATGTTGCGTATAGCTGGCTGAACGAGCTATCGACGTCATTCCGATACTTTGAAGACGACGAGCCGTATCCCCTCGACATCGAAGGCGGCGATATCAGCGCACGACTTGCGGCGAGTCTGACGGTGTTGGCTCCAACGGCCTTCGAGCTGAAGAACTGGGATGACGTGTCCTATCAGATTGAGATCAATGGCGGGAAGATCGTCGATCTGGCTCCACACCATGCTGTGACGCTCGACGTAACCGATTTCGGAGAGGAATCGGTGCATATCACGATCTCACTTCCGCCGTTCGTCGGCTACGGCCTGACGCTCGACCTCACCGCTCGGGAGCCCGGACCACCTGAGATCATGCACTACGACACGGGTCGGGTCCGGCGGGAGACAGTCCTTGCCGAACTCGGCTCGCAGGGTGAGTCGCTGGGGATTCAGGCTTTGGAGCTAGATGTCCCGACCGGATGGATTGAAACCGGCGACCGGACCGTATGGCAGTACCGGTACGCCAGGCAGGCAGCGGAGAACGACCCCGCGGAGGTCGACTTCCGATTGGCCGCCTCGACCTGGATCCAGTATCTCCTCGAAGAGATATCGATTGAAGCCCGGACGTTGCCGGAAGAGGTTGATCGAGTAGTCATCCGGGGTGTCGAGTGGACTGCATACCAATGGGCTCCGTCGGGTCATCCGACGGTGACATTGTTGCTCATTGAAGACGACGGCTACGCGATCGGCTACGCAAAACTCACGAGCGCTCCAGAAGATCACCGGACTCTCTACGAACAGGCCCTTCTTCCATTGGTGCGCGAATTGACTGTGATTCCGGCTGAGTCGGCGAGCTAGCCCGCCAATCTTGCCGCAGCAACGGCAGCGCCAACGCGTTGCTTCGCCTCTTCGACATCGGCCTGGATGGCAGTCAAGGCCATCTGGATACTGAGACCGGCGTTGAACCAGTCGAGAGGTGTCATCGTGCCGAGCAAGGGGTTGTTGCGTGAAAGCCAATCGGCGATTGCCGCTCCCGGGAGCTCGTCACCCACCGCCTCGACGATCGTGGCGACCTCGTGGCGCACCTCGTTGTCGCGGAACTGAAGAGCCGGGTAGGTCTCCTCGAGCCAGCGGCCCTCGAGACGAACCAGATCACGGCGTTCGAGCAGCTCGTCGTTCGTGATGCCGAGATAGGAAGCGGCCTCAGCTCGGGTCCAGAAAGGGCCGACCAGCACAACATCACTCATGGCACTGTCCTTTGCTCGCTTCATGCCTACCAGGAAGCTGTCCGGAGCAACTCCAGTTTCGGCTCATCCGTCTTGTGAGGTTCCGAGTCCCGTTGCAGGGGACGAGCCGCCACGGCGATTGCTCAACACCTCCTAGACACGGTCGGCGGGCGGACGGTGGTTATTAGAGGTGCCGGCTAACCGAGGCCTGCATAGATGCCGAGTAGTTTTTGTTCCTCGATGGACCAGTTGTACTTCTGTGCGGCGGCCTTGGTTGCGGTGCGGTACCGATCGAGGTCCTGGAGGATGGTCCGTGTGGCGTTCGCCAGGCCCTCGGGGTCCACGGGATCACAGACCTCGCCGACACCCTCCTCCTGCACGATGCGACCAATCTCGGGGGAGTCCGAACCGATAACGGCGATCCCGGCGATGATGTATTCGAACAGCTTGTTGGGCAGCGACGTGTAGTAGCTGAGCGACGAGTTGACGATGTTGCAGAGCCCGATGTCTGCCGCTGCGGTCCAGCCGAGCAGCTCCTCATTGGGAATCGGCCCAAAGAATTTCACCCGATCGGTCAGCCCGCGCTTGCGGACGTCGGCCTCGAGAACCGGCCGGTGGTAGCCATACCCGACAACGACCAGGACGGCCCTGGGCAGCAGCGTGATGGCGTCGATCGCCGGCTCGATTCCCCGGTTCTCCTGGATCGAACCCTGATAGAGCAGGATGGGTACGTCTGCGGGTATGTCCAATTCACCGCGGAGATCCTGAGGTTGGTCGATGAATTCGAGTTCCGGCGTGTTGATGATGCTCACCGAGGGGTCCGGGACCTTGCCGTACTTTTCGCGGTTGATGTCGATCCAAGATGGGGAAGCGACGATCATCGCGTTGGCATAGGGGAGCCACCGCTTCTCATTCCAGGCTGCCCACCGCCGCCACCACTTTGTCATCCGGTTACGTTCGGTCTGCAACTCGTGCGAGTCGTACACGAGCTTGGCGCCGGTCTTCTTCTTGCACATCGCACCCACGTAGAGGGTGTTGAGGTCATGCGAGTGATAGACGTCGGCCCTCTGCTCCAGGCCGATGCCGATCATCCGTCGATTGATCGCCCAGGTCTTGAGGGCTCGGCCCTGGCGGCCCACCAGGAACTTCACTGCCTTGAACCCGAACCGAGCGGCTTTGGCGAACCAGCGCAGGACCGGGGTGGTGAGTTTGCCCCAGACCCGCGAAGCCATGCTTGCCTGCGAATCAGCAGTGCTCTGGACGACCACGTCAACCTTGTCGCCGGGTGTGGCTGTTGACGTAGGCATCCACTCACTCAACTCACGGGCGCGGTCTTCATCTACCTCATCGCCGGTGAGGCGGGCGTGGCGGGTTTCGATCGAGCCCGCATATCGGGCGGCGATCTTGTTCAGCGTGCCCAACCCGAAGCTGAGCCGGCTGACCCGGATCACATTGATCCCATCGGCGGTGGTCTCGCTCTCAGCGGTTTTGCCCGGAACGTGGATGGCGACCACGGTCACGTCGTGCCCGGCACCAATGAGCGTTTTGGCTTCCTTGGTCACCCGGGCGTCATATTCAAAGGAGTTCTTGACGAACATACAGATCTTCATGCGGTGGAGAAGGGTAGCGGCCTGTCCGAGTCGCCTGGCGATCCCGCCCGCAGGACGGAAGCAGATAATCGGGTCGCGTGAACTACCATCTCTGGTTATGCGAATTTGCTTGGTTGCAGTTGGCCGGTACTGCAATGATCCACGTGCCAGAACCCTCGCCGGCAGCCTTGCTCACGTAGGTCACGAGGTATCGGTAATCGCCAGCGGCCGCAAGGCCGACTGTGCGGCTGAAGGAGTCGATGTTTCCTTCGTTCCTACGCGCTACCCGGTCGGGCGCGGGCGAATTGGGAAGCTACTCCGCCGGGTGCAGACAAAAGGCATGCGTCGTCGCTTGCATCACAAGAAGCTGGCAGCGGCCGTTCGGGCGACTCGCCCCGACATTGTCTATCCCACGTCGGAGGCCGCCGTCGAGGTCGCGGCAGCCGCCGTCGAGGGCACCGCAGCGACGGTGGTCAGAGATCCGAGATGGCGAAACGCGGGTCCGCGCGATTTGGTGGACCTGGCACCGCACCACCCGGAGCTGAGCCTCTCTCCGGCAGGCCCGGGGGGTCCGTACCTCACTCCCGCCGACACGAGAAAGCCGTACACGCCGGAGCCGGGGCGTTACCAGCACCTTCGGGTTGCGCTCTGCTACCGCAAGACAGACACCAACCCGGGTAAATACCTCGAGGCGGCCATGATTCGGTCGGGAATGAAGGTTGATCTTCACACCGACGAGATCGATTGGAGGAAGATCCCCGCAGACACGAACGCTGTGGTCTTTGTCGAGGGGCCCTATCCCGCGCTGAGCGTTAAGGGCCTGAATCCGGGGATCCCGGTCCTGTTTTGGGTCCATCATGGTGAGCATCACATCCCGACGAACCTGCGGCTGGTCGAGAGATACGGGGCGCATGCGGTCCTCATGGCCCACTCATGGCATCTCGCGCACCGGTTCCCGGTCCCGGTGCACCGATTCACCTTCGGGGTTGCCCCAGAACTCGTAAAGGCAACCGTGCCGTGGAAGGATCGGAAGTACGAGTCCTCGATGGTCGGGGGACAGCTGCGACGCAAGGGCGGCACCTACGCCCGCCGTCAGCAGCTCGTTGACGACCTCGAGAACGCGTTGGGTAAGAAGAACACTGCCTTCGTGTCCGATGTTTCGGCGCAGGAAATGGCAGAGATCTACGCAGAGGCTAAAACCATCATCAACGAGGGTGGCACCCGGCACTATCCCATCACGATGCGAGTGCTGGAGAGTATCGGCTCGGGAGCAATCCTGGTGACCGACGATCTGCCGGGTACCGATCTCATCGTCGATCGCAGGCACTACTTCGTTCTCGAAGACGATGTGGTCGCCCAGGTCAAGGGCATACTCGCCGAACCCGAGAAGATGGCTGCCCTGGCGGATGAAGCGCGCAAACTCGCCCTCGGCCTTCACACTTACGATCACAACGTGGATGACATGGTCGATGTCATCCAGGGCATCGAGGCGCCGGTCGGTGCCGAGCCGGTCGAAGATCTCAGCCCGATGGCGAGGCTGATCGACGAAGACGTTGAAGTCCAGCGGCTGGCCCAGTTTGGTCTTCCCGATCTTGCTGCCGAGCTTTTCAGCCGAGAGGTGTGGGACGGCGATGAACGCATCAGCAGGCTCAATCCCGACACCATGGAAGCCGTCGTCATTGGTCCCGAAGGGACGCGGCATCTGAACCGGGCCCTGCAGGCAGCGCGCCGCTACATCTACGCCGCGGGTGACATCGAGGCTATCGAGCAGTACGTCACTCGCGAGCTTCCCGATGCGACATATGCTCGCCACGGTGAGCTGTTGCGGGTCGACCTGAATGCGGAGTCCTACCGGGTGCTGGCGCACGAACGTACGATCACCACGTGATCGGACGGAGAACACCATGAAGAGGCACGTCGCTGCCGAGAACGATTACCGCGGCGTCAAGACGCTGCCCCAAGGGCCCGACCCGAGCGTTGCCGTGGTCATCCCGGTGTATAACCGCATTGATCTGTTGGCCAACACACTGAGCGGGCTGGTTGCTCAGACGTATGCATCGTTCGAGGTAGTCGTCGCCGACGACGGTTCCGACGAAGATGCGAGTGCAGCAATTGCTGAAGTCGTCGACCGTCTCGAGGTCAAGCTGGTCCGTCAGGAGCACCGCGGCTACGGAGCCGGGCGTGCCCGCAACCTCGGTGCCCGGTCTACAGATGCCGAGGTGCTGGTCTTCATCGACGCCGACTGCATCCCCGACCCAGATCTCGTGCAACGGCACGCCGACTGGCACCGCTACGCAGACAACCTCGTCGTCATCGGATCCCGGCATCACCTCGACACCACAGGCGTAGATCGAGAGGCACTCGTCGCCGGGGACGCCGGATTGCGAGCGCAGGTCGCCGACTCGGATGAGCCGACGGACGCCCTCGTCCCCGACGACTTCAGGAAGGTGTTCTACCGCCGCACCGCCGGTCTCCGGCTCGGCGATGAGAGTTTCCGCTCACTGGTCTCATCGAACTTCTCGATCCGGCGTGCCCAGTTCCTCGAGGCCGGTGGTTTTGCCGAGGACTTCGGGCGATGGGGAGGGGAGGACACCGAACTCGGGTGGCGGCTCTTCAACGCCGGCTTCTTCTTTGTGCCCGAGAACGACGCCGTCATCTACCACCAGATTCAGGAGGATGAGGGGGATTCGCCGGATTGGCGGCAGCAGGCGCGCGCGGCCAACGACGGCATCATCCAGGCCAAGATCCCGCACCGCTTCTATCGGAAGTCCGAGCGGGGGTACATCTACGAGGTTCCCAAGGTCAGCTGGGTCATCACTCCGACCGTTGCCGGGCGTGCCGCCGATCTGTGGAATCAGCTGTTGAAGCAGAGCTTCACCGACTTCGAGGTCCTGTTCATGGGTGGCGCAGCCGAGGTCGATCGCCTTGGTGAGACGCTTCGCGGCGACCCCCGGGTAACGGTGATGCCCCCGGGTGCCGACCCTGAAGACCAATTCCAGAGCGCGCTCGATGCGGCGCGCGGCGAATATGTGGCGCTGCTGCACGGATGGGCATCGCTCGACCACCGGCTGCTCAGCCGGGCGGTGCGGCGTCTCGACACCAACCCGCGCTCGTCGATAGTGCGGAGCGGGTATCAGATCATCACCGGGGACGGCAGCGACGTCTATCTCTACGACGAGGCAATGGCGGATCTCGACGCCGAGTGGGGTGGGTTGCCGGTCTTCGCCCTGATCCGACGGCGTGAGTGGGCCAAAGTCCTGCCCGAAGGCGGTTCTGCAACCGATATGTGGGGCCGGGTGGAGGCGCTCTCCGACGTCAAAGCGCTGCGTGATGGGCTGGTTGCCCTGCCCGCGCTCAGCCCCACCGATGACCTGCCCGACGAGTTCCCCGCAATCACCGGACAGCGGACCCAGTTCGTCGATGACCTGACCAAGGGTGGAGCCAAGCGCAAAGCCGCTGCTCTGGCCCGTTTTGCGGCAGCGAAGGCGCAGCGAAAGCCGTACCGCCCCATCGGGCTCAACACACGGGCCGCGGCGGGCATGGCCCCCAAGGAGATCAGTGAGGCAAAGCCCGGCGTCTCGTATATCGGATGGCTAGGTCGCCAGAACTTCGGCGATGAGATCATGCTGCAAGCTCTTCAAGAACTCCTTCCCGACGCCCGTGTCGGCTACGAGGTGCCCGGCGCCAAGTTGCTTCTGCTCGGGGGCGGAACGCTGATCAATCGCCTGACGTACCTCGAAGCCCTGCGCCGTCACGACAGTCCCCGTGTGGAGCGGGTGGTGTTTGGGACCGGTGTCGCCGACCCCGACTATTGGGGGATCACGGAACCCGTTGATCAATGGCTCGATTTTCTCGACTCCTGTACCTACGTCGGAGTCCGGGGCCCACGATCGGAAACCATCCTTCGCGAATGGGGCTATGCCGGGGACCTCGAGGTGCTTGGCGACCCGGGCTTATCGGTGCGGCCGAGCGGTTCTGTCGTGGTCGATGACGGCCTGGTTGTTATCAGCCCGGCGTTTACAGACGGTCAGCTCTGGGGCCAGAGCGACGAGGACGTGTTCGATGCGATGGCGGCGCTGGCGACATCGCTGCGTACCGAGGGTCGACGCGTCGCCTATCTGTCGTGCTTCCCCGGGGACGACCGTTTCATCATGGACATCATGCGCCGCTCGAACTCCGGCGACGCCGAGTACATCGCCGCATACGCAGATCACGAGGCCGGCCTCGAATTGCTGGCGCGTGCCGGAGTGGTGGTCGCCGAACGGTTGCATGCAGCTGTGATCGCCGCTGCCGGCGGGACACCGTTCGTGGCGATCGAATATCGTCCCAAGATCAGGGATTTCGCTCGTTCGGTCGATCTGGAAGACCTCGTTGTTCGTAGCGATGAGCTGAGCCCCGGTCGGCTGACAGAATTGGTGGCGGCTGCGACCGAAGGAAATCGCGCTGAGTTACTCCACGTCGCGGTCGAAACCTACCGCGATCGCCAACAACAGGTTGCGGCTCGCTTGATGGGACTATTAGGCAAATAGTCCGTTTTTACCCCCGGGGCTAACTATCGTCCCGAATTATGCGCACACTCTCTGTTTCCTCAATCGTGGTTGCACTGGTCGTCATGATGGTCACGGCGGCTCTCGCCGATCTGCCCCCGGGCGGGACATTCACCGACGACAACGGCAATATCCACGAGGGCTACATCGAGGCAATTGCGGCCGAAGGTGTTACCCGCGGCTGTAATCCACCGCTCAACGACGAGTACTGCCCTTCTGATTTTGTGACCCGAGGCCAGATGGCGGCGTTCCTAGTTCGCACGCTCGGGCTCACCGATGACGGAGGCAAGGACTGGTTCTCCGACGACGACGGCAATGTCTTCGAGACGGATATCAACCGGCTCGCCACCGCCGGTATCACGCTTGGATGCAATCCACCGGCGAACACCGAGTTCTGTCCGTTCGATCGGGTGACTCGCGGTCAGATGGCAGCATTCCTCGTTCGGGCATATGGCTACACCGATCCGGGATCGGGTGACTTCTTCTCGGATGATGACGGCTCGGTGTTCGAGGCCAATATCGATCGGCTGGCACACGCAGGGATCACGAGAGGCTGCAATCCACCGACCAACGATCTCTACTGCCCGTTCTCGTATGTCCAACGCGATCAGATGGCGACGTTCATCGGCAGGGCCGAGGGGTTGACCCCGATGGTGCCACCTCCACCCAGCGTCCCGATCATCGAGACGGTCGTTTCGGGACTGGACTATCCGGTATTCGCCACATCGCCCTTCGCAGACGAGCGGCTCTTTGTCGTCGGCAAGCGAGGTGACATCTGGATCATCGAGAACGATACGCTCGTGCCGGGGACCTTCCTGGATGTGGGCTCGCTTGTCTCGGGAGGCTCCGAGCAGGGCCTGCTCGGACTGGCGTTCCATCCCGACTACGCCAGCAACGGCCTTTTCTACATTTCATACACCGACACCGGCGGAGACTCGAAGATCGTCGAATACTCGGTTTCGGCGAATCCGATGGTGGCGGACACCGGATCAGCACGAACGATCATCGAGGTCGACCAGCCGTTTGGCAATCACAACGGTGGGATGATCCTTTTCGATCCCGATGGGTACTTGCTGTTCGGGCTGGGTGACGGCGGCGATTCGGCCGATCCCGGCGAGGACGGACAGGACACGAGCACGTTGCTGGGGTCGATGCTCCGCATCGGTGTCGATGGCGATGATTTCCCCTCTGACAGCACCCGCAACTACACCATCCCTACCGATAACCCATTCGTCGGCACCGCGGGGGCGGACGAGATCTGGGCTTACGGTTTGCGCAACCCGTGGCGGTTCTCGATAGACCCTGAGACAGGTCTCCTCTACATAGGTGATGTCGGCCAGGGCTCCTGGGAGGAGATCGATGCCACTGATGTCGGTACCGCGGGGATCAACTACGGCTGGGACAACTACGAAGGCAACCACTGTTTCTCGGACTACAAGGGTGCCAGCAATTGTGACTCCACCGGGTTGACCTTCCCGGTATACGAGTATTCCCATGCCGAGGGTTGCTCAGTGACTGGTGGCTATGTGTATCGGGGCAATGAGTTCCCCGACCTGGTCGGTCACTACTTCTATGCCGACTACTGCAGAGGGGAGCTGCGCAGCTTCAAGAATTCCAGCGGTGTTGTTGGGTCGGATCGTGTCTGGGATTCCGAGTTCGGGAGTCTCGGGTTCGTTACGTCGTTCGGAATCGACAGCAGCCAGCGTCTCTACATCCTCAACAGTGCCGGTGACGTGATGCGTCTGGCCCCTTCAGGATGATCAGAACCCTCCTCCGCTGGTCTGTCGTCGTGGCGCTCATGGCCGCGCTTGTGCCCATGACGCCTGCGGCCGAAGCCGCGGTCGGTGAAGGAACCGCGACCATCTCGACGAACGAATCCTGGGGTTGTGATCAGCCGTCAACGGACGGGAGCTACGCATCGAGGATCGGCGGACTTCCCGACTCCGAGAGAATCGGAGGCCCGCGAGCTGATCTCCTCGGTCGGAGCGTCGGCGAGATCAGGGACGATCTCGTGTGGTGGACCGTGCCGATGTCCGGTGGATACCAGGTCCTCATGCACAAGCGGACGCTGCCCGCGCTCAACCAGGTGACTGCCAACCTGGCAGCTGAGGAGGCCAAGGGCAACTACTACGCGGTGAGGCCCTCCCATACCTACGGATTCTCCCCTCGGACCATCGGCGGCCGTTATCAGGTCTCGCTTCATGCCCATGGTGTCGCTCTCGACATCAACTCCACAACAAACCCGTACCGCAGCGACAACAAGCTGATCAGCGACATGCCCGCCTGGTTCGTTGCCGCGTGGAAGGACGCGGGCTTCTGCTGGGGTGGCGACTGGAGCTTCGCCAAAGACCCGATGCATTTCGCCTGGAAGGGCCCGGCTGCCACGGACGGATACGGAACGGCGCCGACCGCCTATCCGACGCACACGTCTGCTGCCGGTTTTACCGATGAGGCGGTGGAGACAACCACTGAGTTTGGTGCTGTGAATCCCAATTACCGCTATCTACTGGGTGACGGCGATAGCGACGGGGTAGCCGATGTGTTCCAACTGGTGCCGCGCGACAACGGGACGAGACTCGAATACTCGCAAACCGACCGCGATCACGATTGGTGTGCGGTGGGACGGGACCACGCCCTCGACATCGACATCGGGGAGCGAGTGGTGTTGCTTGGCGACTACTCGCGCGTGGGGCGTAACGACCTGCTGCTGATCGATACCTCCGGTTCCACGCTCGAGATCGAGGTGTCGCTGAAACCAACTGGGTTCAGCGAATCCACCCTCATCAGCACGGGCATCCCGGTGGCGACAGGCGACGAGTACCTGCTAGGTGACCACAACCGGGACAGCTACATCGACCTCTATGTGATCCACCACGGCGTCGAGTCGACAAGTCTCGAGATCTTCAGCGGTGAGGACGATTTCGCCACCAGCTTGCTCTCGGTGGACACCGGCCTCGGCGACACCAGTGCTGCCCTGTTCACCCTCGGCGATACGAACCTGGATGAGTTGCCGGACCTTTTTGTCGTGACTCCCAGCGCGGGGTCGACAGAGATCCGGGTGCTGTCCAACGGATATCAGGCGGTCTCCGCAACTCACACGATCGATGTTCAGGGGGACTTCGTCGACATTCTGGTCAACGACTACGACGGTGATGGCAGAGGCGATCTGTGGTTCTGGGACGAGACCGGGACCCTGACGGTGCAGCTGGGCAACACCCGGCTCTCCGGCGTCACGGTCGACTTCTGGCACAACGACCCCAATTGGGAATGTGATCCGGATGCACAGGCGTATGGCCACGTTGGCATCTTCCGTGATGATGACGGCAACATTCATGAGTTCAATATCGAGGCGATAGCCGAGGCAGGCGTCACCAAGGGCTGCAACCCGCCGTACAACGACGACTATTGCCCTGATTCGGACGTGACCCGAGGTGAGATGGCTGCTTTCTTGGTACGGGCGCTAGGGCTCACCGATGACGGAGGGAGGGACTGGTTCTCCGACGACGACGAGTCGGTCTTCGAGGGCGACATCAATCGCCTGGCTGCGGCGGGGATCACCGTGGGGTGCAATCCGCCGGCCAACGATGAGTACTGCCCGCAAGACCGCGTAACCAGGGGGCAAATGGCGGCCTTTCTGGTCCGGGGATTGGGATTGATCGCAGGCAGCGGTGCGGATCTATTCACCGACGACGACAGCTCGATCTTCGAGGACCACATTGACCGTCTCGCCACCGCCGGGATCACCATGGGCTGCAACCCGCCGGCCAACGATCGCTTCTGTCCTTACGTCAACGTCGGCCGTGACGAGATGGCCAGTTTCATTGCCCGCGCCCTCCCGCTCGTTGCGGGCTGAGCGCGGTCGCCCGCCCGCCTGCGGAATCCCAGCGTGTCGAGCCCGACGTTTCGACCCATGAACGGGGCAAAGCCCCAGAGTCTGCCAGATTGGTATTGGGCATAGTCCGATGGATATACGATCATTGGTACCCCGATGGCGCTCAAGGCGCATCTCGGGCCGTCGATACTTGGAAGTATGTCTGTGAGAAGGAAAACCCGTCTGTGGCGCGGCATCGGTTCGGTGGCGCTCGTTACCTCGTTTTTGGTACCAACCGGGACGGCCGCTGCCCAGGAAGAGGCGACGGTCTCGTTTGTCGGGGCAGGTTGGGGCCATGGGGTCGGTCTCAGCCAGTACGGTGCGTACGGGGCATCCCGAGACGGATGGACCGTCGACCAGATCACAGATCATTTCTATCAGGGCTCTTCGATCGGAACCATGGGGGAGGACGGTCTCGCCTCCAAAGAGAACCTGTGGGTGAACCTCGAGAGAGATCGGAGTTCTCTGCTGCTGATCGCCGAGGAGACCGGGTTGGCGACTCCCGAGCCGGTGATTGTGGCTCGTGGCGGTGACACGTGGGAGCTGGCCAAGGACTATCGCCTCGCCATCACGTGGACATCATCCAACGACACCTGTTCCCTCGAGATTCAAGATGCGTCGGGCACAACGGTCGAGACCCCTGGATCAGGGCCCTGCGACGTCGACATCACCTGGGATGGCTGGGTCGAGAAGCCCTCGCGCAAGATCCAGATCGACGGTTGCTACAACTCGGATTGGAACGCTGTTCCCACCCAGCAGCGACCCTGCGAGTACGCCCGCGGCGAGCTACACCTCCGGTCCGGGCCGGGCGGTATGGACCTTTCCCTCGAGATCGACATCGATGACTACGTGCTCGGCATCTCGGAGATGCCGTATTACTGGGGCCTGGAAACCAATGGTGGTCTCGAGGCCCTGAAGGCCCAGGCGCTCGCCGCCCGGTCCTATGCCAGAGAGCTTCAGATCTACCGGGGCACACCCGGCAACAACTCCTGCGCTGCCTGGTGCCACGTCCGCGATACGACCGTTGACCAGCGGTACGTTGGTTGGGGTCACGTGGGTCTCGGCATCGATGAGTGGATCGAAGCGGTCGACAGCACGGCAAATCAGGTTCTCACGCATCCGAACGCTCCGAACGGAACGGTTGTTCGCGCCTACTACTCATCATCGAGCGGCGGGGCAACCGAGAACATTCACGAGGTCTGGTCGGCATTCGATGACCCGGTGCCTTACCTGATGACCGCCGACGATCATTGGGCGCTCACCTCGATCAATCCCTATTCGAGCTGGACTGTCACCAAGGACGCAGCAGACGTGGCCTCCAAGGTTGGCCTCGACACATTGACTGGTGCCGCCGTCATCGAACGCTACACGTCGGGTAGCGCCAAGACCGTCCGCTTTACCGGTATCGCCGACGGGGTCGGAACGTCTGTCGACAAGACCAGCGTCTGGGTCGATCAGAACATGGGACTTCGCTCGATCTACTTCGACGTCCAGTACGGGGAGGTCGAGATCCCCCCGTTCAACGACATCAGCGGATCGGTCCATTACGACGACATCATCTACATCGCCGACCTCGAAATAACCAAGGGATGCAATCCCCCGTACAACACGGAGTATTGCCCCGATGCCGATGTAACTCGCGGCGAGATGGCTGCCTTTGTGGTGCGCGCACTGGGGCTCACGGACGATGGCGGCGAGGACTGGTTCACCGATGATGATGGCTCGACCTTCGAGGGAGACATAAACAAGCTGCGCGCTGCAGGGATCACCTTCGGGTGCAACGGTGCCGGCACCGAGTACTGCCCGGACGCACCGGTCACCCGCGGTGAGATGGCCGCATTCTTGGTCCGTGGGTTCGGCTACACCGATCCCGGAGCAGGGGATTGGTTCACCGACGATGACGAGTCGATGTTCGAAGGCAACATCGATCGGCTCAAGGTCGCCGGAGTGACTCTCGGGTGCAATCCACCAACCAACGATCGATTCTGCCCCGAGGATCCTGTGCAACGAGACCAGATGGCCTCCTTCCTCGCCAGAGCACTCCGCGGCCAGGAAACCTAGAGCGCATCCTCGGTGTGGAGTTCGATTACGCCGAACTCCGAGCTGCGTGCTCCCGCCCTAGACTTCGGATCTCAGATTCTGTAATGAGGATTCCTATGCACAATGACCGCGCTCGCTTCTTTGCGGAAGAACGATGGACCGGGGGGATCATCGGTCTCGGCTATGTCGGGCTGCCGCTTGCCGTCACCATGGTTCAAAACGGTCTGCAGGCGATCGGCTATGACCGGTCCCCACAGCGGGTCGAATTGCTGCAGAGCGGCGTCTCGCCGGTCGAGGACGTGTCCGACGAGGAGCTCCAGCAGGCGCTCACCGCCGGATTGGTTATCACCGCTGATGAATCAGATCTCGGTGACTCAGATGCCGTCATCATCTGCGTGCCCAGCCCGCTCGGGCGGCACCGGGAGCCCGATCTCTCATACATCAAATCTGCTGCCGACACGGTGGCGAAGGTCGTGCGGAGGGGCATGTTGGTCTCGCTCGAGTCGACGACCTATCCGGGGACGACGGAGGACATTCTCGTTCCGGCGGTAACCGAATCTGGTTTGGTCATCGATGAGGATGTGTTCGTCGCCTTCTCTCCGGAGCGTGTGTCTCCGGGCGCCGAGATGAAGACCGGCGACATCCCCAAGGTCGTCGGCGGAGTGTCGCCGATCTCGACAGAGGTAGCGGCGGCCGCCTATGCCCGCGTGGTGTCGTCGGTCCACCCGGTGTCATCCGCTCGGGCCGCCGAGATGGCGAAGCTGCTCGAGAACACTTATCGCGCCGTCAACATCGGTCTGATCAATGAGATGGCGCAGCTGGCGCATGAGCTCGATATCTCGATCTGGGAGGTCGTGGATGCTGCGGCCACAAAGCCTTTCGGGTTCCAGGCGTTCTACCCGGGCCCGGGTGTCGGTGGGCATTGCATCCCGCTGGACCCTCAGTTTCTAGCGTGGCGGGCGAAGGAGGCCAACTTCTCGACCCGATTCATCGATCTGGCCGAGCAGGTCAACACGAAGATGCCCAACTATGCGGCGTCTCGGGTCTCCGAGTTGCTCAACCGTAACGGGAAGCCCGTTTTCGACACAGAGATCCTCGGCGTCGGCATCGCCTATAAGCCCGATGTTGCCGATGACCGCGAGTCGGCGTCGATCGAGGTGCTCAAGGAGTTGAAGCGACGGGGAGCGAAGATTTCTGTGCTCGATCCTGTAGTCGGGACAACAAGGATCAGGAGTCACGGGTTTGAAGCGGTGGAAGAGGATGAAGCGCTCGATCGATTCGCTATTGCCGTCTTGCTCACCGATCACGAGACGCTCGATCTGAAGCGTATCGCCGCTGAGGTGCCCTTGATCCTCGATACGAGAGGCGCATATCGCCGGATGGGGCATGAACCGGACAACGTCGAATCGTTGTGAAACCTCGCCTGCTCGTCGTCTCTACCGTGCATCCCGCGGATGACCCGCGGATCCGTCGCAAGCTGATCGGGACTCTCCAGGACGACTGGGAGGTGACGTTCGCCGGCAAGGGGCGCGGACCTGTCGATCAAGCCGGACTGCGTTGGCGGGAGCTGGCCGGCGGCAGGGCAGTGCGATGGTTGCGAGCTGCACGGCTTCTGCTCACCAGCCGCTACGACGTTGCCTCGCTGCACGATCCCGAGCTGCTTCCCCTCGGCTTGCTGGCTTCGCTGCGGGGTCGCTCGGTCGTTTTCGACGTGCACGAGAACGTGCCCGCCCAGCTTCGGACCAAGGAATGGCTACCCCGGTTGCTCCGATCCCCTCTGGCCGGGGCATCTGCGTGGTTGCTCCGGCTGGCGGAGAAGCGGCTGGCGATAACTCTCGCTGAGGGCGGATACGCCGGATTGTTCCGCAAACGGCACCCCGTATTCCCCAATTACCTGGTCGGCAACCCACCGCCGCCACGAGAAGCCGGGCTGGATACCGGCATTGTGTATTTAGGCGACGTTACGGAGCCGCGTGGCCTCGCCCTGGCTGTCGAGGCGGCGGGCCGGGCCGGAGTGGGGACGTTCTCGATCATGGGCAGATGTACCTCCGATTTTCGTGCCCGGCTTCAGGGTATTGCCGGGGGATACGGGCTGGTGCTGCGTTTCCACGGATTCGTCACGCCGGATCGTGCGCTACAGATCGCGGCAGGAGCCCAGATCGGGCTGTCTCCGCTGCTCGATACCCCCAACTACCGGAGGTCGTTGCCCACGAAGGTGCTCGAATACCTGGCCGTCGGCGTGCCCACGCTCGCTTCAGATCTGCCGGGCACCCGCGCCGTTGTCGCCGGTAAGCCGGGAGTTGTCCTGGTTCCTCCCGGTGACCTCGATGCATGGACCGAGTCGATCAGGCTCGCCATAGCCGATGAGACGTTGCGCGTTGCGGCGCGTGACGGCGTGCCCGATATCAGGGCCAACTATGTCTGGCCTGCAGGTGAGGTGCGTGACTTCTACAGGGGATTGCTGAAGTCCGGCTAGCCGCCGGCGAGAAACCCGATTCCCCAGGCAGTATGCATCGTGGCGATTGCGGCCGGCACTCCCAGCGCCGCCGGGTCTCGCGTCTTGACGACCTGGGTGGCGGTGGCCACGAGGAGAGCAGCCCCGTACGCGACCGGCACGATGAGTGCCGCCGGCGCCCACGGCGTAAATGCGAGCACCGCGGAAGCAAGCAGGGCGATGATGAAAAGCGGAGGGATCAATTGGCGAAGCCGCGTCGCCTCGGGGTGCATCCGCACCACCCGTCGTTTCCACGTGCCGTACTGGTAATACTGGCGCGCCAATGCCCCGAGGCTACGCCGGGGCCGGTACACCACCCGCAGCCGGGGGTCGAACCACACAACCCCTCCGTTGTCTCGCAGGCGGATGTTCAATTCGTAGTCCTGGTTGCGCGTCAGCGACTCGTCAAAGAGACCGGCGGCATAGAGAGCGTCACGGCGGAACACCCCCAGATAGACGGTGTCGACCGGCCCGGCCTCACCGCCGTAGTGGAACCGGGCATCGCCGACTCCGATCCGGGATGTCATTGCGTACGCGATCGCCCGTTGCATCCAGCTCTGGCCGACTGCGTGCTGGATTCCGCCAACGTTCACCGCACCGGTTTTCTCCATGACAGAAACTGCGGTTCGCACGTAATCCGAGGGGAGCTCGGCGTGGCCGTCGCAGCGGACGATGATGTCTCCATGCGATGCCGCGATGGCGAGGTTCAGCCCGTTTGGAGTTCGACCGGTGGGGCTGTCGACATGTCTGAGGTTGGCGTAGCGCTCGGCGAGGTCGACGAGGATCTCCCGGGTCCCGTCATCGCTCATGCCGTCAGCGATGACGACCTCGATGGGTCCCGTGTAGTCCTGAGCGAGGATCGAATCGACGGTCGCCTCGATGAACTGTGCCTCATTGCGCACAGGAATGATTACTGAGACCAACTCGCTAGCCATCCGTTTCCCCTGCCAGACTCAGCGCCTTCTTCATCCACGCATCGCCGACGTCACCAAATGGCTCGTGGCGTGCCTCGACTGCGACGGCCATTCTGGCTGCCGTGGCGCGGGCCGTGTCGACTAGACGTTCCGGATACTCCATCTCGACCCGATGCTGCTCGAATTCGTCTTCGTCGACTACTTCCACGCGGCCATCGGACCAGCGCATCACGTCGAGATCTATGTCGACCATCGTCACCGTCGATCCGTTCCACGTCGGCGGTGTGATGATGTCGATGTACAGGTCGGTTCGGTGTTGCCAGGTCCATATGGCCGTCCACCACTTGTTATCGGGGATCAGCTTGATGTTGACGGCCTTCGACTTCCGCATGGGCTCGTCGCCGCGTTGCATGTCGGATCCGGCGGGCGACCACAACCACAGGCCATGCTCGTCCTCGCCGAGGCGATACATCGCAAACTGCCAGTGGCGACTGCCGTCCCACTTCCTGAAGTCGACTTCAACTGTGTCCATCGAGCAGGGACTCTAGGACTTACTCGACCGTCCAAGTTCCGTGCTGCTGCACAAGATCGGAGATCGAGTTGGCCTTGTTGCGAGCCTGCGCATCCTCGATCTGGCTGACCATCTGATCACCGTAGGTGGCGCGCTGGATCTGCCGGAAGACTCCGATTGGGGTCGGGCCATTCGGTCCGTGCGACAACCGGCTCAGCGCAAATGCAACTCCGGGGTTGGGCCGCGCCGGGTCGTGAATCTGGATGGCATCGATGCCGACATCCTCAACCCGCACGATCATGGCCCCATCAATGCCGACGGTGACACCCATCTCGTTGTCGGCGCCGAAGACGATGGGCTTTCCCGCCTCGAGATAGATTCGATTGGCGTCGCGTTCCTGGCGGCCGGTGAGAAGCTGGAAAGCCTTGTCGTTGAAGACATTGCAGTTCTGATAGATCTCGATGAAGGATGTGCCCTTGTGCTCATAGGCAGCCTGCAGCATCGCCGTTGTGTGCTCCCGATCCATGTCGATCGTCCTTGCGACAAAGGTCGCTTCCGCGCCAAGAGCAAGACTGACCGGGTTGAACGGGTGATCGAGAGAGCCGAGCGGGCTTGTCTTGGTCCGCTTCCCGGTCTCGCTGGTCGGTGAGTACTGGCCCTTGGTGAGACCGTAGATCTGGTTGTTGAACAACAGGACCTTCAGGTTCACGTTGCGGCGCAGCGCATGGATGATGTGATTGCCACCGATCGAAAGCCCGTCACCGTCACCGGTGATGACCCAGACGGTGAGATCGGGGTTGGCTAGGGCGACACCGGTAGCGATGGCGGGGGCGCGGCCGTGGATTGAATGCATCCCGTACGTGTTCATGTAGTAGGGGAAGCGTGACGAGCACCCGATGCCTGAGATGAAGACATGCTTTTCGCGGTCGATGTCGAGTGTTGCCAGGAAGTTCTGGACCGATGCCAGGATCGTGTAGTCACCGCAGCCCGGGCACCACTTGACTTCTTGCCCGGACTGGAAGTCCGCACGTGTATAGCGAGTGTCTGTCGTCATGACGGGTCCTCGAGTAGGTCGATGATCTTCTTGGTTATCTCAGTTGCCATGAACGGGGCTCCCTGCACCTTGCTCAAGGTCACCGTGGGCGTCAGGTATTGCGCCCGCAACAATATGGCCAGCTGTCCGCGGTTGAGCTCCGGCACCAGAACCTTGTCGAACCGGGCAAGAATGTCGCCCAGATTGCGGGGGAACGGATTGAGATGACGCAGGTGGACATGAGCCACCGAATAGCCGCCCGTGTTTGCGTTGTTCACGCCGGCACGCACGCTGCCAAATGTCGAGCCCCAGCTGACGACCAGCAGGTCCGCATCCTCTGGTCCGAACAGCTCGACCTCGGGGATGTCGTTGGCGATCCCGGCGACTTTCGCCGCACGTGCTGCGGTCATCATCTCGTGGTTGTCGGGGTCGTAGGAGACATCTCCGGTGAGCGCCTCCTTCTCGAGGCCGCCGACGCGGTGCTCGAGACCGGGCGTACCCGGGACTGCCCAGGGGCGAGCTCCGGTGATTTCGTTTCTTGCATACGGATAGAAGACACCCTCAGGGCCGTTCGGCTCGGTTGCCTGTGCGATGTCGATCTCGGGTAGATCATCAAAATCGGGCAGCCGCCATGGCTCGGCACCGTTGGCGAGATATCCGTCGGACAGCAGGATCACCGGGGTCATGTATTTCAGGGCGATCCGGGCAGCCTCCATGGCAACCGCAAATGCATCGCTCGGCGAACTCGGTGCCAGGACAGGCAGCGGTGCCTCTCCGTGACGCCCGTACATAGCCATCATGAGATCCGACTGCTCTACCTTGGTCGGGAGACCGGTCGATGGGCCGGCTCGCTGCACGTCGACGAGGATCAACGGCAGCTCGGTCATCAACGCCAGGCTCAAGGTTTCGCTCTTGAGCGCGACGCCGGGCCCGGATGTCGTTGTGACGGCAAGATGGCCTGCAAATGCGGCGCCGAGGGAGACACCGACACCGGCTATCTCGTCCTCCGCCTGGAACGTCTTGACCCCGAAGTGCTTCAGCCTGGCTATTTCCTCGAGAATCGAAGTGGCCGGAGTGATCGGATACGAGCCGAGGAACAGGGTCAGGCCGGCCGACTTGGCAGCGGCGACGAGTCCCCAGGCGAGCGCCTGGTTGCCGGTGATGTTCGTGTACGTGCCTGCTGGCAACTTGGCCGGGAGGATCTCGTATGTGTGATGGAACTCCTCAGTGGTGTTGCCGAAGTTGAATCCGGCACGGAAAGCCTCGATGTTGGCCTGGGCGACAGGAGTCTCGGTCCCGAACTTCTTCTGCACCCATTCATAGATCGGCTCGGTAGGTCGATTGAACATCCACGAGATGAGACCGAGGGCGAAGAAGTTCTTGGAGCGCAAGACCGAGCGGCCCTTCACCCCGGTGTCGGCAACAGCGAGCTTGGTGAGCTTCTCCATCGGCGCAGTCATGACGTGATAGCTGGAGAGACTCCCGTCGGTCAACGGGTTGGTCTCGTAGCCCGCCTTCTCGAGATTGCGATCATCGAACGCGTCTTCGTTGGCGAGGATCAGGCCACCGGTAACGACCTCTCTGAGGTTGGCCTTGAGCGCTGCCGGGTTCATCGCCACCAACACGTCGGCTTCGTCGCCATGGGTGAGAATGTCCCAGTCGGCAATGTGGACCTGGAAGGACGACACACCGGCGAGGGTCCCCTGTGGGGCTCGGATCTCCGCCGGGTAGTCGGGGAAGGTAGCGAGGTCATTCCCAAAAGCGGCCGATGACTCGGTAAACCGAGTACCGGCGAGCTGCATTCCGTCGCCGGAGTCTCCGGCGAATCGGATGACCACCCGATCCCGCTTTTCGGGTGGCTTGGGGGGAGACAGGGTCTCTTCCTGCATAGTGGAAGCTCCTATGAGGGGCTGCTTTCATGGCCCCTAGTTGCCTGATGTTCCGCTCGGAACGAACCGCACGAGCGCACCGAACCGATCCGCCAGTTTATGCACTTCTGCGCACATTGGGGGGGCGTTATTTATCAGCCTGTTTCGGGGGGCTGCTGATACCGGCTGATCCGGTGCCTTTCCAGTGCGGATCCAAGCTCCAGCAGACTGTGCTCTTCCCAACGCCGCCCGATGAACTGGACGCTTGGCGGGGGCGTTCCCGGTGTGTTCAGCGGCAGCACAATGGCGGGCAGGCCCATGTGATTCACGAGCGCGGAGTAGCGCGACAGCTGAGGACGGTAGGAGACTTCCTTGCCGGCAACTTCGATTTCCTCCTGACCGATCGGTTTGACGCTTGCGGCAACCGCAGGCGTCATGAGGAAGTCGTATTCGGCGAGCGCTGCCTCAGCCGTGTGCCTGATCCGAGCTCGCCACTTCTGGGCAGCCACGTATAGCTCTGGATCCATTTCGAACACTTCGCCGAGCCGCTTCGAGACGTCGGGACCGTAGGTCTCCGGGTGGCTATGCCATCGTTTGTCGTGGACCCGGGCCACCTCGGCGTAGGCAATATGCTCGATCTCGTTGCCGGGTTTGAGCGCGGGCAGGTCGAGATCGACGATCGTGGCGCCCGCTGCGGCGAGTTCCGTTCTTGCTGCGGCGAACGCAGCAGCAACAGTTGCTGTCTGGGGTAGGTCAACCCACGGGTGCGGAACACCAATGGTGACGCCGGTGAGAGAGTCGAGCTTCTGCGGGGCGACAACCGGTTGTGGTGCCGACCATGGATCGGCGGGATCGTGACCGGCGATGACGGAGTAGACGAGCGCAGCGTCGTGGCTACTGCGGGCGATCGGGCCGACGGTGTCGAGTGATCCAGCCAATGGGAACACCCCGGTGAGAGGTACCCGGCCATGGGTGACCTTGAGGCCGACAACTCCACACAGTGCGGCCGGAACCCGGACCGAGCCGCCGGTGTCGGTACCTATGGCGGCCGCAGCCAGCCCGGCCGAGACCGCTGCGCCCGAGCCGCCGGACGATCCTCCCGGCGACAGATCGGGGTCCCACGGGTTTCGAACCGGCCCAAACCAATGGTTCTCGCTAGAAAACCCGAAGGCGTACTCGTGAAGACCGGTTCGACCGATGATGACCGCATCGGCGGCTTCGAGCCTGTCGACAACTGTGGAGCTGACCGCCGGGATCGCGGTCGGGTAGTTGCTCCCGGCAGTGTTGGGGAACCCGGCGTGGTCGATGAGATCCTTGAGCGCAATCGGCACCCCGGCCAGCGGACCGACCGGCTCGCCGGCTGCGACTCGGGAGTCGATTCGGGCCGCGCTTGCGGTGGCCAGGTCGACCTGGACAAGGGTGAACGCGTTCAACCGGTCCTGGCTGTGCTCAACCCGCTCGAGATGAGCGGCGACGACATCGGCGGCGGAAAGTGCTCCCGTTGCGACAGCATGGGCGATCGCAGAGACGCTACCGAAACTCGTGCTCATTCCCAGGAGACTTGTTGCTTATCGGGGAAGATCGAAATCCAGAGGCGGCCGGCTGGGATGGTAATGGGGGAGCCGTCGTCCAGAGTCAGCTCGAACCGTTCTCCTGCCGACTCGCGAGCCCAATTCCCTTCGACCACGAGTCCGTCGTAGAAGACGTATGCGGTCCCGCTACCGACTGTGTCCAGCGCAGGAACGGATGAGCCGGCGCCGCTCGATGAGCTGGCGGTGTACTTCCTTGCTTCGATGACAACGAGCGTGTCGGTCGAGATCTGGGTCTCCGTCTGCTCGGTGTCGTTCTCCGGGGCGCTCAGCCAGTTGTGCGGCTTGTCGCCGTTGAAGCGGATGTACTCGGTACCGGTCCACTCCCAGCGGACGACCGGGTTGTCCGACCAATCGAGGTTGACCATCGTGGCCCCTGGGGTGCCGGGAGTGGGCTCACCGAAATCGAAGATCGGCTCCGACGGTGGTTCGTCCGGGAAGGCGCGACGGTCGGCCTCGTCACGCATCAGCAGCGTCGAGCCGTAGAGGTTGTGGGGTGCGCTCCGGGATCCGATCCGGAATGTCGTGTTGCCGTTGTCGCCCAGCAGGTTCACGTCGTATCCGAGGATGACGCTGACGACCCATGACTGTGCGCCGGAGATCTGGAGGGGAGCGTCGAGGAACTTGACCAGTGTCGGGTCGGTGGGCCGCCCCGATCGAATCGGACCGAGGTATTCGGTGTCTGTGTGATGGAACAAGGCGATGAAGCGGGTGAGCCCACCTTCGACGAGCAACTCGTACATCGCATCGGCCTGCTCGATCCCGGACTGGGGTCGGGCGTTCCAATGGTTATCGATCTTCACCGCGATGATTCGCCGATCGAGCAGTGCCTCGTCTTCGACACCCATTCCGTTCAAGGGAGATGGGGGGAGCGCGACGGCGGTCGTAGTCGACTGCACCGCCGTCGTTGCGGTCTCGGCCGGTGCTGCGGTTGTTGCAGCACCGGTGTCGATTGGAGCGAGCGTTGTGATGTCTTCAACTGTTGTAGTCGTTTCATCGCCGCCGCAGGCTGTGGCCAGGAGCACCACCGCGAGCAGGGTTATTAGGGCTTTGGATGTATTCACGTTGGGGGAGTGTATACGGGGCCGGGAGACAACGGAGCTGCCCTGACTGGTAGCGTTTGCCGTATGGACGACCTGGTCGCCTTCGTTGCCGCTGGACTATCGAAACGAGCCGATGCCGAGAAGGCAGGTCCGATGGCCGCCTACCTCAAAACGGACATGCCGTTCTATGGCGTGCAAAAGAGGGGGAGGACCGAGATCTTCAGAGAGATGAAGAAGAGATTCCCCATCGAGGACAACGACACCTACCGGGCCGCGATCCTCGCCCTCTGGGCCCAGCCACACCGGGAGGAGAAGTATTTCGCGATTGGTATCGCCAAGCGGTATCCGGTGTTCATCGGTTATCAGAATCTCGACATCTATCGGCAACTGATCGTCGAGGGCGCATGGTGGGACCTGGTTGATGATGTGGCTATCAGCTGCGTCGGGATCGTTCACCGCGATGAGCGGGAGGTGATGGCGCCGGTCATCGAGGAATGGGTGGACGACGAATTCATGTGGCTGCGTCGGACCAGCTTGATATCGCCGATCAAACACAAGGCAGACACGGATCACGAGACACTGTTTGCTCATTGCCTGCGACGGGCCCATGAGAAGGAGTTCTTCATCCGCAAGGCCATCGGCTGGACGCTTCGAGAGTATGCGAAGACCGAGCCGGATCGGGTGCGCGGCTTTCTCCTGGAGAACCGAGAACGGTGGTCGGGTCTCAGCTTTCGTGAAGCCTCCAAACACCTCGACGTAGGATGAAGCCATGAATCAACGAGAACTCTGGAACGAACGGTATCGGGAAAAGGGATCGGTGTGGGGCGCCGCACCCAATCAGTTTGTTGCGGAACATCTGGCTGATCTCGAGCCCTGTCGGGTCCTCGATCTCGGCTCGGGTCAGGGACGCAATGCCATCTGGCTGGCGCAGCAAGGGCACAAAGTGACGGCCGTCGACGTGTCCGATGTTGCTTCGGCCCAGGCCGCCGAGATCGCCGCAGCCGGCGGAATCGATGCGCAGTTCGTTGCCGCCGACCTCCAAGAGTGGGAACCGCCGAACGCGGCCTTCGACCTCGTATTGCTTGCTTACATCCAGGCGCCGGAACCCGTTCGCCGGGAGGTCCATGCCAAGGCCGCCAGGGCTCTGGCCCCGGGAGGGCGTGTCTTCATAATCGCTCACCACAAGGACAACCTGCAGCAGGGGATCGGCGGTCCACCATCGATTGAGGTTCTCTTCGACGAAGAAATGGTCGCCGCCGATTTCGCCGGGTTCCTAGTCGGCGAGAACACCAAGGTGACCCGTCACGTCGAGAAGGACGGTGTCAGCGGCGAGGCGATTGACCTGCTGTTCGATGCCACAAAACCTAGATCGTGATTCGGCCCGCGGATCGCAGCGGCCAGTAGCGGGCGACCAGTCGCCAGCCGGCGTGACCGACTTGCACCGGGCCGAGAGTGCGGCTGTCGGCAGATGATGCCGCCCGGTTGTCGCCGAGGACGAACACCTCGTTCCTGCCGAGTTGCCACTCGCCATCGGGCCGGGTCGGCCCATTCGCCCAGGGTTCGGCGAGCACCGCATCATCGGCGTGAACCTGGCCGTTCCTGATGACGACATGTTCCCCAGGCAAGCCGACTACCCGTTTGACCAGTTCGAAGTTCGACAATCCCGGGTGGGCGAAGATGATCATCTGGCCGCGTCCCGGTGTCGCCTCCAGTGCTCGAGCTATCACGTAGTCGCCGGGGCTCAAGGTCGGTTCCATCGACCTTTCGGCGATCTCGTAGCGGCGCAGCTTGCCGCGGAGACCAGCGTATCCGAATAGAGCCAGTGCGGCGATCAGCGCAATCCTTCGGCGTGATCTCATGGGCTCCTCTTTCTGTCTATTCGAACGCTACCCGAGCGTCGTGGTGTCGGCGCCGGGAAGTGTATGGTCGCGTCAGGAATGGCAAACACCTGAGGAGGTGACCTGTGGGACTTTTCCGACCCGGTCGGGTGGCTCATGCACACTGCGATCTCTTCTGCGGCGTCTATGACCCGGCACAGGCAATGATTGAAGCGAAGTCGGTGCTCAACTGCTGCACGAAGTATCACGCATCGGACGACGAGGTATTCCGTGCCCGGTGTATCTCGATCAAGGAGGAGCGGGCCGAGTTGGTCAAGCATCACCTGAACGTTCTCTGGGCTGATTTCTTCAAGCCGCCGCATCTCGAGCAGTTCCCTAATCTGCACGATCTGTTCTGGCGTGCCACCAAGGCCGCAGGCGACGCCAAGAAGTCAATGGACCCGGCCGTCTCCGAGGGCCTGATCGCCCTCATCCAGGACATCTCGGACATCTTCTGGCAAACCGAAGCCGCCCAAGCGGCAGGCGTGTACCCACCGAAGTAGAGACGGTCAGAGTTCCGCCCAAGTAGGTTCTCTCAAGCTCGATAACGAAACTGGCTCCCGCAAAGTGCGGGAGCCAGTTCTGTTTGGGTATCCATTCGCCATAGGGAGTCTGCGAAGCAGAACTCCAACGTGTCCGCAGCCAAAGGCTGTGGACACGCTCAGTCGTGCAGGTGGTTCATCTCGGATTGGCTGGCTTCGCCGGGCATCTTGCCCATGATGATCATGGCCAGGACTTCGTCCTTGGTCACGTCATCCTTGTTGACGGTGCCTACCAGCTTGCCCTGTGACATCACCGAAATGCGATCGGCAAGATCGAACACGTCGTGGATGTCGTGGCTGATGAGGAAGATCCCAATGCCCTCAGCCTTGAGCTGCTGGACGAGATCGTTCACCTGCTCGGTCTCCGCCGGGCCCAATGCCGCCGTTGGCTCATCCATGATGAGGATCTTGGCGTTGAAGTGCACCGCCCTGGCGATGGCCACCGATTGGCGCTGACCACCGGACAACGATTGCACCGGTACTTTGAAGTTCTGGAACTTCGGGTTGAGCCGTCCCATGACGGTGCGGGCCGCGTTCTCCATGGCACGGTCATCAAGGGTGTGCCAGCGAGTACTCAGCTCGCGCCCGAGGAACATGTTCGCCGGGGCATCGACGTTCTCGGCGAGGGCCAGGGTCTGGTAGATAGTCTCGATGGCGTAGGTCTTGGCGTCACGCGGAGTCGTGATATGAGCGAGCTCGCCGTTGACGTAGATCTCGCCGGAGTCTGCCTTGTGGGCACCGGAAAGGGTCTTGATCAGGGTGGTCTTGCCGGCACCGTTGCCGCCGACCACGGCGACGACCTCACCGGGGAACAGGTTCACTGAGACACCGTCCACTGCATGGACGCCACCAAAGGCGACGCGGATGTCCCGCATCTCAACGAGGGGAGTCGTGGTCTCTGTCGTCATGTTGCCGCCTTTCTCCGATAGACCGTATCCAGCGCGACTGCCACTACCAGGACAACACCGACGGCGATGTCCTGAGCAGCCGTCTCGACCCCGACCAGGGCCATGCCGGACTGGAGTGACTGCATGACGAGCGCGCCGAGCATTGCTCCGGGAATCGTGCCGACGCCACCGCTGAGGGAGGTGCCTCCGATGACGGCGGCGGCGATTACATAGAGCTCGGTGAGCTGGCCAAGACCGCTGACCGCAGCGTTGAGACGGGCGACCTGGACCGCCGCACCGATCCCGACGAGGACTCCCATCAGGGCGAACGTCTTGACGATGGTCATCTTGGTCTTGATACCGGCTAGTTCCGCCGCCTCGGGGTTGCCACCGATGGCATACACGTAGCGGCCAAAGCGAGTTCGGGTGGCGACAAACGTCATTACCAGGACTACGCCGATCGAGATGAGGACCGGGTTGGCGAGGCCGAATGCGATGTCGCCCCCGCCCCTTTGCTCGGCGAGACGGATCGGCAGGTTGTAGCTATTGAGGTAGGCGATTGCACCGAGCACTACGCCGATGCTGACGGCACCGATGGTGTAGTCCGCCCACCGGGGGCGCAGGTGGAAGCCAAATCGGATGCGTTGCCTGCGGCTGTTGATCAGCAGCAGAACGATGCCGATACAGGCAACGATGCCGACGACCCAGCTCCAGGTTGCGCCGATGGTGCCGCGGGCGCCGCCACCGAGGAGTTGGAAGTTCGCATCCATCGGGGCGATGGTGCGACCGGATGCCATCATCCAGGCCAGGCCGCGCCATACGAGCAGGCCACCAAGGGTCACAACGAACGAGGGGACGCCGACGTAGGCAATGACCGCTCCCTGGAAAGCGCCGAGCACGCCACCCATGACGATGCCGACGGCAAGCGAGATGACCCAGATCCACGGGCTGTCAAAACTCAGTATGTCGGGGGGCAGGATTTCTGCCTGGATCATCGCCATGGCCATGCCCAGCACGGCCAGCATCGAGCCGACGGATAGGTCGATGTTTCTGGTAACGATGACCAGGACCATTCCCGTGGCCATGATGCCAACGGCAGCGGTCTGCACTGAGAGATTCCACAGGTTTCGTGCCGAGAGGAAAGTGCCCTCGGACCAGGATCCTTCGCCCGACCAGAACTGGAATCCGATCCAGATCACAAGCAGTGCACCGATCATGCCGAGCATGCGTGTGTCGATTTCCATGGAGCGGATGGCCGCTGCGAAGGAGTTTGATCCGTCGCCGGGGTCTTCCAGTCCGATCTGCTCCGGTGCGTTAGCTGGAGCTTGTGTCACGGTTGCACCTCCAACCGGTATAAGAACGCCGCGCCCCCGAATGATACGAGGGCGCGGCGTGCGTTGTTCAAGTTACGTCAGTTTCGTCCGTTAGGGGCAGCCTGCCACCGAGCCCGCGGGCACGTTCTGGCAGAGGGTTGCCTCGTCGATCCAACCAGCATCGAGGACGACCTGGAGGTTGTCCTTGGTGATCGGAATCGGCGCCAACAGGATGGATGTCATCGAGTTGCCACCGGGCGAGTCGAACTGAACGACACCCGAGATGTCCCCGAGTGCGGTGCCCTGGGCAAGAGCGACTGCGGCTTCGCCTGCAGCCTTACCCAGTTCACGTGCGTCCTTCCAGACCGAGACGGTCTGCTCGCCAAGGGCGACACGGTTGAGGGCGGCGGCATCGCCGTCCTGACCGGAGACCGGAACGATCCCGGCCAGACCCTGGGCACGCAGTGCCTCAACAACACCACCGGCGGTGCCGTCGTTGGAAGCAACGACTGCATCGACCTCGTTGTTGTTCTGGGTCAGGATCTGCTCCATGTTGGTCTGAGCAACAGCCGGATCCCAGTTGTCTGTGTACATCTCTCCGACGTTCTCGATGTCACCGGCGTCGATGGCTGCCTGCAGGACCTCCTGCTGGCCACCACGCAGGAAGTCTGCGTTGGCATCGGCTTGGTTGCCCTTGATGAACACATACTTACCGGCGGGCATCACCTCGAGGATGGCCCGTGCCTGCATGCGGCCGACCTCGACATTGTCGAAGGTGATGTAGAGAGCGCCATCGTTCTCGATGAGACGGTCATATGCGATGACCGGCACACCCTGATTGAGGGCGCTTTCCACGGCCGGCAGGATGGCGGTGCCGTCCTGAGCCAGGATGATGACAACATCTGCACCGTCTGTGATCAGCTGCTCAACGTCAGTGATCTGCTGCTCGGCTGATGAGCCGGCATCGGTCGAGATGTACTGGACGCCGGCTGCGTCGAGAGCTGCCTTGATGGCCGGCTCATCGGACTTTGCCCAACGTTCCTCGTTGTAGTTATTCCAAGAGACACCGACGATGAGCTCATCTGCCATCGCCTCGGTTGTCTCTGATCCTGCGGTGGTCTCTGTTGCGTCGTCGTCATCGCCGCCACAGGCTGCGAACAGCATGGCGATTACGGCGAGCAGTGCCACCAACTTGCGTGTGAACACTCTGGTTCCTCCTCCTGAGTGGTGCCCCGTAGGGCCCGTTCACCCTTTTTCAATTTGGAGGGAGAATGCTCCCTCCCCCGATCCGGGCTCACCGCTGGAATGCGATGAAATCCGAACTCATGTGGAGAGCATACGCCTTATATGTTCGACAATGCAACAAATTGCCCGCGAGTCGCTGGAGGTTGCCAATACTTGCCTCGAATGGGCCAATCGCTTGCCACCACGGGGCGAAGCCGTGCGGACGCACATCGTGGGCGGGCTCGCTTCGGGTTTGCGCATCGATAGGGCGGGGCCGATATAGTGGATAGTCCAACAAATTGCGGGAGGTTCTGAGTTGGGACGGGTAGATGCATCTCGTCGTAGCGGGGGCACCCGGGGCGTGGCCGCGGAGGAACTGCGCCGCCACAATCTCGCCACCGTGCTCGAGCATCTCCACCTCAACGGTCCCTGTACGCGATCGCGCTTGACCGCGATCACCGGGCTAAACAGATCTACGGTTGCGGATCTGATCGGTCAGCTAACCGATCTGGGTCTGGTTGGGGAGGAGCCCGGTGCGGCCATCTCCGGTCCCGGGCGGCCATCACCCGTCGTCCACTTGCGTCCTGAAGGCGCGGTGGTTCTCGCTGTCGAGATGTCGGTCGACTCCATAGCGGTTGCCACCGTGGGGATCGGTGGCTATGTGTACAACCAGATCCGGATTGCCCGACCCCGCGGGCATTTCGATCCGGAAACCACCGTCAGCGACATCATCGAATTGGCCCGGCCGCTACTCGGAGCCTTGCCGCCCGGGCACAACCTCGCCGGTGTCGGAGCGGCCGTCGTCGGCATCGTGCGTCGTAATGATGGCTTCGTCCACCTTGCTCCAAACCTCGGATGGCGCGAGCTCCCCATCGGGGAGATGCTTTCCAGGGAGTTGGACCTGGGCGTGCCGGTCATGGTCGCTAACGATGCCGACCTTGGCGCTCTCGGTGAGTACCGACGCGGTGGTCTTGGTCGCATTGCTCACCTCGTCTACATCTCAGGAGAAGTCGGGATCGGATGCGGGGTGATCGCAGATGGCAAGCCCCTCCTCGGATCTGCCGGTTATGCCGGTGAGGCGGGTCACACGCTGATCAACCCCGATGGGTTGCGGTGTCGGTGTGGGGCGACGGGGTGCTGGGAGACGGAAGCCGGAGAAAAGCCGCTGCTGCGCCGCGTGGAGGCCGTCGAGTCGGCCAGCGGTCTCGCCGCAGTTGATGCTGTTGCCCAGCTTGCCGGCAACGGGGATGAGCAGACATTGCGGGCGATTGCCGAAACCGGAATGTGGCTCGGAGTTGGGATTTCGAATCTGATCAACTTGTTCAATCCGGAGATCATTGTCCTCGGCGGCCTCTATCACCGTCTCTTTGACTACATCCAGGAGTCCGTGATCAAGGGGTCGCAGCGGTCCCTGGCGGCTTCGAGTGGGATGGTGGAGATTCGGCGAAGCGGTATCGGTGCCAATGCGCCGCTGATCGGAGCAGCAGAGTTGGCAATAGCTGAACTCATCGACGACCCGGCCGGGGTCGCCGGCGGATAGCCGGGGAGCGACAATCTGAGGTATGTCTGAAATGGAAGACGTGAGGACAGCCGGCCGAGCGAAGAGCATTCTCATCGGCTCCGGGATCGCGCTCGTCATTGTGCTTGCCGGCGTATTTCTCCTTTTCCGCGGTGACGGCGGTGAGTCGTGCGCTGCGATCGAAACCAATCCGGACTGGTCGGTCGCCCGCCGCTGGGACGAGGCAGTGCTCAACGCGGTTCGTCGCGACCTGCCGGCTCCAACGGTCCACTCTCGAAACCTGTTTCACGTGTCGGCAGCGATGTGGGATGCCTGGGCGGTCTACGACGCTGAAGCCGACGGCTATTTCGTTACGGAGAAGCACGATGCCGGCGATGTCGAGGCGGCCCGGCGTGAAGCCATGAGCTACGCCGCCTACCGGGTGGCGGAGCATCGGTATATCGATGCGGCCGGAGGGTCTGATTCAATCCCTGAGTTTGATGCCTTGATGGAGGCCCTTTGCTACCCGATCGAGGTGACCGGCACCGAAGGGGACAGCCCGGCGGCAATCGGCAATAGGATCGCAGCGACGATCATCGAGCTTGGGCTCACCGATGGGTCGCGAGAAGCGGACGGCTACGAGGATCCGTCCTATGCCCCCGTCAACGAAGCTCTCATCGTCAACGAGTCGGGGACTGTAATGACCGACCCGAACCGATGGCAGCCGCTGCAGATCGAGAACATGATCTCCCAAAACGGCATTCCTGTCGTCAACGGAACCCAGGAGTTCATCGGCCCGCATTGGGGATTCGTCACCGGATTCGCCATTCCGGAAGTCGATCCGAACGGAGTGCCGGTCGATCCCGGCCCGCCACCATATCTGGGAGATCCGGCGACCGATGCCGAGTTCAAGGAGGCGGTTGTCGAGATAATCGCGATCAGCGCCCTGCTCGACCCCGCGAGAAACGTGACGATCGACATCAGCCCCGCGACGCTGGGCAACAACACGCTCGGCGCCAACGATGGGCAGGGCCACCCGCTGAATCCGGCAACCGGCGAACCGTATGCACCGAATCTCGTCAACGAAGCCGAGTTTGCGCGAGCCGTTGCGGAATTCTGGGCCGATGGCCCCAATTCCGAGACGCCACCCGGCCATTGGAACACACTTGCCAACGAAGTCTCTGATCATCTCAATGAGCTCCGCATCGGCGGTAGCGGCGACCCGGTCGATCGTCTCGAGTGGGACGTCAAGCTCTACTTTGCGTTGAACGGGGCGACCCACGATGCGGCAATCGGGGCCTGGGGAGCGAAGGGCCACTACGACTACGTGCGGCCGATCTCGATGATCCGCTACATGGGTGGTCTTGGCCAGTCGAGCGATCCTTCGCTTCCTTCGTACCATCCAGACGGCCTGCCGCTTGTCGATAACCTCATCGAAGTCATCCCCGCTGCCGGAGGGCCCCCGGCTTTGGAGGGTCATGAAGGAGAGATTGCAGTTCTGGCCTGGGCGGGAAATCCGGAAGACCCGGAGACGGAGATCGGTGGTGTCGAGTGGATCCTGGCCGTCGATTGGGTGCCGTATCAGCTCCCCACTTTCGTTACACCATCGTTCGCCGCATACGTTTCCGGACACAGCAGCTTCAGCAGGGCCGGTGCTGAGATTCTGGCTGCCTTGACCGGCGATGATTTCTTTCCGGGCGGGCTCGGCGAGTGGACGATTCCCGCCGATTCATTTGAGTTCGAGGCAGGCCCCCGCAGCGACATAGTCCTGCAGTGGGGCACTTACTTCGATGCGGCCGATCAGGCCGGTCGCTCCCGGCTGTATGGAGGCATCCATGTGTCGGCGGATGATCTCGCCGGGCGGGTCATAGGTGCGGTCGTCGGACGCGACGCCTGGGAGCTGGCCAGCAGGCACTTCGAAGGCACCGCTCGTGGCTGAGCGCCATCCCGCACTGCGATGGCTGCTCGGCGGGGCGCTGGTTGGCGTATTGGGGCTTGGCGCTGCGTTCGTCATCGTGAACGGCGGCGGGGTCGTTACGCCCGAGGTGGCGCGGCCCGCTCCTGAGTTCATCGCCGAGACGACGGCCGGTATCGACCACGTCTACGCAGGCGACTTCGAGTTCTTCGTCGGGGGCGGGGTGGCAGCCTTCGACTGCAACGAGGACGGTCGTCAGGACCTCTATCTCGCCGGCGGGATCAACGCCGCGGCGCTGTATGTCAACGACAGTGCTGTTGGCGGCGACCTGGTCTTCAATCACCGCACCGACGCCGCGACCGATCTCACTGCCGTGCTCGGGGCGTACCCGATCAACATCGATTCCGATGAGCACGTCGATCTGATGGTGCTGCGGCTTGGCGAGAACGTCGCTCTCCGCGGCGTCGGAGAGTGCCGGTTCGAGCGAGCCAACGAGCTGTGGGGGATCGACGGTGGCAACGAATGGACGGCTGCCTTCAGCGCAAAGTGGGAGGACGGGAACGTTCTGCCGACCCTGGCTTTCGGCAATTACCTCGAGTGGCCCGTGAACCGAGACGAGGTGGCCAGCTGTGCAGACAACACGCTGTTGCGGCCGGACGGTGATCACTACGCAAGCCCGATTGCGCTCTCGCCCGGCTGGTGCACCCTATCGGTGCTGTTCTCCGATTGGGATCGGTCCGGCCGGATGGATCTCAGGGTCGCCAACGACCGCCATTACTACATCGATGGCTCCGAGCAGCTGTGGCGAGTGGCCCCGGGCGAGGATCCGCGTCTCTACACGGCGGCCGACGGTTGGGAGGAGATCGCGATCTGGGGAATGGGCATCGCCAGCCAGGACGTCACGGGCGACGGGTTGCCCGAGTTCTTCATCACCAGCCAGGCCGACAACAAGCTCCAGACGCTCGAGAGCGGCTCAGATCGGCCCACCTATGGTGACATCGCCATTCGGCGGGGCGTAACCGCACACCGCCCTTTTATCGGTGAGACGGTGCTGCCCTCAACCGCATGGCATCCGGAGTTTCAAGACGTGAATAACGATGGATTCACCGACCTGTTCATCACCAAGGGCAACGTTGAAGCCATGCTCGAGTACTCCATGGCGGATCCGAACAACCTGCTGCTGGGGCAACCGGATGGCAAGTTCGAGGAAAGCGCCGCAGAGGCAGGAGTCGCCAGCATCGCCAGGAGCCGGGGAGCTGCACTCGTGGATCTCAATCTCGACGGGCTGCTTGATCTGGTTGTTGTGAACCGGGTCGAGAATGTCCAGGTCTGGCGCAATGGTGGTACCGCGGGCAACTGGCTTGCGGTGAAACTGACCCAGCCGGGCCCAAACAGTGATGCACTCGGCGCCCGGATCGAGGTTGAGATCGGCGAGCACATCGTGTCCACAGACGTGACGATCGGTGGCGGCCATGCCGGGGACCAGCTCGGCTGGGTACATTTCGGCTTGGGTGACTCGGATGCGGCCACGGTTCGTGTCCACTGGCCCAGCGGAGCAACGAGCGAGTTCGTTGACGTAGCGGCAAACAGCTTTGTGCTTGTCGATCGAGAGGCTCCACTGCAGTACTGGGAGCCGGCAACCCCATAATCCGAGGAGGATCGAAATGAACCAACCTCACCTGGCCCAGATCGATCTCCCCGATTTCGGAGTACCAGATGCGATGCCGGTGCTTCCGGCGCCCCTCTACGAGGACCGGATGCGGCGGTTGCGCAAGCGGATTGCCGGTGCGGGCTACGACACGCTTCTCGTCTTCGCCGATCGTGAGCACAGCGCCAACTTGTCATACCTGACCGGTTTTGACCCCCGATTCGAGGAGGCGCTCCTGATCGTCGGTCAGGATGAGGTCCCGCTGCTGCTCACCGGTAATGAATGCGTTGGGATGGCTGCGGCGGCCCCGCTGGCGATGCGCGTCGAGCTGTTTCAGGACTTCAGCTTGCCGGGTCAACCCCGAGATCGATCACGGTCGCTGTCCTCCATCCTTGATACGGAAGGCATCGGTGCGAATGCCAACGTGGGTGTGGTGGGGTGGAAGACCTATTCGAGTCCGGCCATGTTCGACGGGCCTGCTTACCTCATTGACGAGCTGCGACGGATCGGCGGCGGCTCCGGTTCGGTCGAGAATGCGACGCGGCTGCTGATCGACCCGGCCGACGGCCTTCGGGTGATCAACGAAGTCGAGCAATTGGCCTGCTTCGAATGGGCGGCCTGTCACACCTCCGAGGGGGTCAAGCGGCTTCTCCGCAATCTGCAGCCGGGCATCACCGAGCAGGAAGCCGTCTCCCTGCTCGAGTGGAATGGGATGCCGTTGTCCTGTCATCTCATGCTCACGGCCGGCGAGCGGGCCACTCTTGGCCTGCTGAGCCCGAGTGACCGGCCAATCCAACGCGGCGATCGCTTTACGACTGCGTTCGGGATCTGGGGCGCGCTGAACTGTCGTGCGGGCTTTGTCGTCGAATCCGCCGATGAGCTGCCCGCAAAGATCTCCGACTACGTCGACAAACTCGTCGGGCCCTATTTCGCCGCAATCGCGGAGTGGTATGAAGCCCTGCACGTCGGGCAGACCGGTGGTGTCCTGTACGAGATCATCGAGCGGCACCTGGGCGATCCGTTCTTCGGCATCTTCCTGAATCCCGGTCACCAGATCCATCTTGATGAATGGGTCAATTCCCCGATCGCGGCGGGTTCAGGCATCACATTGCGTTCGGGAATGGCGTTCCAAGCAGATGTCATCCCTGCCACCGGAACCGAGTACTTCACAACGAATATCGAGGATGGGCTGGCGCTCGCCGACGCCGGAATGCGCCAAGAGATATCGGCTCGCTTCCCGGCGATGTGGGCCCGTATCAGCGCACGCCGCAACTTCATGCGAGACCAGCTCGGCATCGATCTGCATCCCGACGTTCTTCCGTTCTCGAACATCCCGGCGTACCTGGCTCCGTTCCTGCTGCGGCCCGATCACGTCATGACGAGAGCCGTGCCCGTCCGCGGTTCGCACAGCTAGCCGTCCCTCGGGGCCGCCAGGCCGACGGTTCACTCCAGAGGCGGTTCGGCGGATAGCTCCTCCGGTTCCAACTCGTCTTCTGATTCGTCCGGCTCCTCCGCTTCCGGAATCTCTCCGGTCTCATCGGTCGCTTCATCGGCAATCGGCCCGGTGGAGCTTCCGTAGAGCCAGTTGTAGAGGAGGCCACCGACGACCACCGCGATGCCGACAAATGTTGTGGTGCCCAGGACGATGGTGGCGACCGAGACGATGGTTGTTGTTGCCGATCCCATAGAGGCGATGTCGACGATCCGTGCGATACCGTAGGCGACGCCGAAGGCAGCGAAGCCTCCGACGGTCGCCGGGGGAATCGCACGCCCGGCCTCGGCCAGCACCCGACGAAGACGGGGAGCGTCGGCCGGCTCCCCGTACCAAACCGCAGCCAGGATCCCCGTGTAGATGCCGAGCGCAAGCGTGGAGGCAAGGGCAACGCCGCGGAGGCCGAAAGTGTTCTGCAAGATGGCGTACAGAGGAACCGCCGCGATCGTGGCAGCCGTTCCTACGACAACCGGTGTCCACATCTCTTTGCGGGCATAGAAAGCTCGATTCAGGATCTGCAGCCCGCCCCAGATCGGAATGGAGAATGCGTAGAAGAAGAGCGCTTCGGCGGTGCCGATTGTGCTGTCCGGGGTGAAGTTGCCCCGTTCGAAGAGTGCTCGCACGATCGGGATAGTCATCGCCAGCACGAGGGCGGCGGCCACGATCGACAGCACGAGGACGTAGCGCAGGGCACGGTCGACCGTTCGCTTCATTTGGTCCAATTGGCCCTCGGCAAACATGCGGGCCAGGAACGGGTACGTGGCCACACCAGCGGCTTGAGCAATCACTCCCACCGGAACCAGCATCGTCCGTCTGGCGTAGTTGAGCTCGGTTGCGGCGCCCTCGCTGACAAACTGGCCGAACACCCGCATGAAGGTCTCGTCGAGGACAACGATCGACTGGCCGATCATCAGCGGCAGTGCGATCAGTGCGTACTCGCGGAGAACCGGGCTACGCCACGGCACCCGCAATGGCAGCCGCATGCCGACACGTCGTGCCCCCCACCATTGGAGAGCGAAGTTGCCGACGAACGCGCCGGCGAGTGCTCCCCAGACGAATCCTTCTGGAGATGCTTCGTTGACGATGGCCCAGCCGACTCCACCGACGATGATGCCCAGGTTGTAGATGATCGGAGCCAGCGTCGGGATCGTGAACACGCCCTTGGTGTATTGCACCGCGCTGAACAGTGCACCGAGCACGAAGAAGATCTGGGCGGGAAGGATGATCCGGGTGAAGCGGATGGTGTTCTCGATCTGCTCCGGGCTGAAGCTCGGAAACAGCAACTCGATGAGTTGCGGGGCGACGACCCAGCCGACGGCAACGAGGCCAACGATTGCCGCTGCGACCGGGCGAATGATGGCGCTGAGCGCATGCCATCCGCCTTCCTCATTGTCGTGAGCGAGGTAACGGGAGAAGATCGGGATGAACGTGATCGAAAGAAACCCACCCGCGAGCAGGTAATTGAGGAAGTCGGGGATGGCGAAGGCGGCGACGTATTCGTCTGTGGACGCCGTTGCTCCCAGTAGCGAAGCGAAGATCACTTCCCGCAACTGGCCGAGTATCCGCGAGATGAGCACGCCGGCCGACACGACCAGCGCCGCAGCCCCCATGCGTTTTCCGAGTGAGGTTTCCTTGCTCACGCCGTCAAGGTAGCCGTCGCGCCAGATTTTGCGCGGATCAGGTGGCGAGATCGCGGCGGCGCAGGATCCACGCCGTGAACGCCGAGCAAACCGCCATCAGGACAACGACCTTCACAACGGCACCACCTGCGCCGGGTTCGATTGCCCCCAGGCCGAAGTCGTCACCCAGCAACTCCTGAAACTCGGCGGGAGCGAGCGCTGCGATCGCGCTGACACCGATGCGCCACGGGGAGAGGCTGGACAGAGCCGGGACCGCGGCTGCGATGCCGTTCTCCCAGATGAACACGTAGGTGAGGCCGATGAGCGTGGCTCGCTTGAGGAGATAGCCGAGCGGGACAAACAGTGCCGCGTATGCGGCTGTCGCGACTGCGGTGCCGACCAACAGCGGTGTGAAGTAGTTGAACGTCTCGAGCTTGATGCCGACCATCATGCCCAGGGCGGCCGCACCCAGCCCGTTGATAATCAGGGCTTCGACGAAAGCCGCAACGATCTTGGCGCCTGCGATCACAGAGCGTCGAATCGGGCGCAGCACGAGAAACGACATCGTGTTATCGCGTCGCTCGTCGCCCATCACCGCAGTAGCGATGATCAGAGTCACCACGGGGACAACGATGTTCATGAATATGCCGATCGTCATCCCTACCGCGGTTTCGAAGGCGACCTCGCGTTGCCATTCGACCGTGTCGGCACTGTTGCGTGTCGCAATCATGAACAACAGGTACATGCCCCCGGCGGACCCGGACAGCAACAACAGCCCAAGCGCCCGGCGCAGCCGCAATGTTTGTCGGACGGTCACCCGAACGATTGCCACGAAAGCCTTCATCGTCCACCCACCAGGTAGCGGAAGACGCTCTCCAGCGATTCGTCCTCGGGTGCAAATCTGGCGATGCGGACGTCGAGGTCGCGCGCCTGGCGAGCGACGGCCGAGCCGAGAGCAGTCAAGTCGGTCGTCTCGAGGTGTATTCGATCACGGTCGATGTTCACACTCGATACGGCCGCGTTGTCGAGCAGAGCAGCCGCAAAGGCTCGGGTCTTGTCACACTCAACCACGACCCGATAGGGGATGTGCGACATAGCCTTGCGGATGGCGGCGATGTCGCCTGCCGCGGCGAGCTTGCCGTCAACGATGGCGATGACCCGATCGGTCATTCGCTCCACTTCCTGGAGAACGTGCGAGGACACGATGATGGTGCGTCCCTGCGTCGCCAGGTCGCCAAGAAGTCTGATCAGGTGAGCCCGCTGCACCGGGTCGGTTCCGTTGAGGGGTTCGTCGAGCACGAGAATTTCGGGGTTGTGCACAAGCGCCGCCGCCACCTTGGTGCGCTGTCGCATTCCCTTGGAGAATCCTCCGACTGCGCGCTCGGCGTCTGCCGTGAGCTCGACCAGTTCTATGGCCCGGTCGGCCGCCCCCTTGGGGTCGTCGAGGCCGCTCAGGGTTGCCGCAAACGCGACATACTCACGTGCGGTCAAGGTGTTGTACAGGGCACTCTCTTCGGGGACGAACCCGAGTTCCCGGTATCGGTCGACGCTGGCGCGAGGCAGCGCTCCTTTGACGAGGACTTCGCCCTGCGAAGGCAGGGTGAGGCCCGTGAGCATTCTCAGCAAGGTTGTCTTACCGGCACCGTTCGGACCAAGCAGCCCGGTTAGGCCGGGACCGAAGGAGCAGGTGATATCAGATACCGCCACCTTCTGCCCGAACCACTTCGAGACCGCGGTCACCTCGACGGTGGGGCTATCGACCAGGGCAGGATTGTCGTTCATAACTCACGCCTGTATCTGCGCGCCATGAGGTACATGGTCCCGGCGGTGACGATGGCAATGAAGAACACAGAAATCCAGGGACTGAACCCGACCGCGCTCATCGGAATCCCGGCCTGCGACTCGTCGAACAGCCAGTTCCGGATGACCTCTGGGTGTTGCAGGATCGCCACGAGCGTGCCGTAGCGGGCGCCGGTGATATCAAGGGCTTTGAACATCTCTGCGAAGCCCGGGGAGATGAAAACGAGAGCTAGATAGGTCCCTGCGGCCGGCCCGATCCGTTTGGCGTACGTGGAGATCAGCAGAGCGGGTGCACCGTAGCCCGCAACGTAGGCGACCATCGTCAGCACGATCTTGACGAGGTCGTCGAGGTTGTCGACCAGGGCCGAAGCCAGGCCGGCATCATCGAGGGCGGCGAAGCCGACGTACATGATCAAATTCGGAACGATGAAGAACGCTGAAGCGACAAGGGCTAGAGCCCCAACCCGCCCCCAGATGTAGTCCCAAGCCGTCATCGGGCGGGAGCTATAGACCGCCAGGACGCCATCCTCCCGGTCTGGAATCAACAGGTTTGGGGCGGCCGATGCTACGAAGAGCACAATCACCGTTCCAACGAGGCTGATGTACTGGGCATGGCCACCGAATGGACTCTCCGCGTCGGGCGAGAACGTACTCAGGGCAAAGGCCAAACCGACGAACACAATCGCCGGAAGAAATGCCAGGACCGCCAGCCCCCAGGGGTAGACCTTTTTGCGCGCCTTGCGCCGTATTCCAAACGATCGGCGGAGGCCATCTTTGAGCATTGCCTTGATGGCGCCGCTGCGTCCGAGGCGTTGGCCTTCGTACGGTTTGTAGCCGAGGTCGTAGACGACGCCAGTCTTGTCAGTCATCAGCAGGCGCCTCCCCAAGGAAGATGTCTTCCAGAGTCGTCGACCGGGAGCCAAGACGGCGAAGCGCCACATCGGTCGCGGCGAGTGCGTCGCGAGCCGCAAGGAAGGGATCCCCGGGACTCGAGGTAATGGTGAGAACCTCGCCGATCTCATCGACGGTAGCTCCCATCCTGCGTAATTCGGCGGCGACGAGTTCGATGCCATCGACCACTTCGAGTTCAACCACGCCCGTCTCGGTGAGACCAGTGAGCGGGCCACTGCGGAGGACTTGGCCACCGTCGAGCATCACGACCCAGTCACATGTCTTTTCGATGTCGGGCAGGACGTGTGAAGACACGAGGACGTTGATACCGAAGCCGCCGAGACGGCTGATCAGATCGAGCATTTCCTCGCGCCCGGCGGGATCGAGCCCTGCGGTTGGCTCATCGAGGAACACCATCTCCGGATCGTGAACGATGGCCTGGGCGAGCATCGCCCGCTGTTTCATCCCGGTCGAGAAGTCCCCGAGGTAGCGAAAGCGTTCCTCATGGAGCCCGACCATGGTGAGGATGTCCGAGGCGCGCTGTCTCGACTCGTTCGGCGGAACCCCGGCGAGTTCTGCCGCATAGGACACAAAATCTGCGGCAGTTTGATCTTTGGGGAGGCACTCGCCCTCCGGCATATATCCGATACGGGAGCGCACTGTGATGAGATCTGTCGCCGGATCTGCTCCGAGGACTTCGACGTTGCCCACGGTCGGGGTGAGGATGCCGAGCAGGATCTTGATAAGGGTCGTCTTGCCTGCGCCGTTTGCGCCGACGAGGCCGACCCGGCCGGGGGGAACTTCGAGGTCGAGGTGGTGAAGGGCCACAACGTCGCCGTAGGCGTGTCCGAGACTGTGTGCGGATAATGCGGCGGCGGTCATGAAGGCGAGGCTAATACCACGGGACCCTGAGCGTGAATCGGGGATTACCCCAGGTTGCGATCGCGAACCCGGCGTATGGCGTATTGCCAGAACTTCTCCGGTGGTTGCGACTCGGCGGCCGCCCGCTCGGCTGGGGAAGGGGGTTGGGCAGTGGATTCAGCCGACCCCTCTGCCTGTCGAAGTTCCGCAAGTCGCTCTCGAAGGAACTTCGCCTCAGTCTCCGCCTTCGCCGCCCGCTCCTTTGCGGCGGCAAGTTGCTGGCCGGCTTCGTGCAGATTTCCCAACTGATTGAGCATCTTGTTCCACGCATCGACCGGGACGATCATCGTTCCGGGAGGCACGACGGCCGGGGCCGGTACCCCCTGGGATGTAGCGGCCGGCTCGGTCACTGCGCCGCTCGGAGTCGTGGCCCTACCCAACTCGGCGGCACGCTGTTCAACCCCATCGAGGTCGATCATCCGAACTCTCGTGCCCCGATTGGTCGGTGACAGGTAGGTGGGAATTGTCGATCGCCGCGCCCACTTGCGCAACGTCTCGACGGGGATGCCGGTAGATCGACTTGCTTCTCGCAGCGTCACCCACCGTCCATCGGAATCGACCGGAATGGCGTCATCGACCTCGGCCTCGACGATACGATGGGTTGCTGAACGGAGCGCCTCGGTCTCCCATAGAAAGGCTGGGTCACGGTCGGTCATGAGCGCATCATACGGCGGACACGATCCGATAGGTTTTGTCTTGGCTCCTCTGGCACACGACGACGATTCCGGCGCGTCGATTTTCGGAGGCAAAACGGAGTTGCTGTCGGACGAGACGAGCCTCCATGGCGACCGCCCGCCAGTCGCGAAGTAGGATTCCTCCAATGACGACCACCCCTCAGAGCCGCCTGCCCGGTCGCCCCAGCTCCGATGATGTGCGCGAAATGGTGACGCGCATCGTTGACGGCGTTATGTCGAATCAGTCGTCGGAGCCAACTGCCGTACCTAGCTCTTCCGGGCCTGCTGCGACTCCGACCGGGGAAGGTATCGCCATCGGTGCCGATCACGGCGGCTTCCCGCTCAAGGAACGGCTTGCTTTCAGATTGCGTGAGCAAGGACACGAAGTTCTCGATTGCGGCACGGACTCGACCCAAGCGGTGGACTATCCCGACTTTGCCCACGCCGTGGCCAGCGCGGTGTCATCGGGAAAGGTGAAGTGGGGGATCATCGTCGATGGTGCCGGGATCGGCTCGTCGATGACCGCCAACAAAGTGCCCGGAGTCAGGGCCGCCCTTTGCTACGACCTATCGAGCGCCCGCAATAGCCGGGAGCACAACCTCGCCAACGTAGTGACGCTTGGGGCCGGGCTGATTGGAGAGGGTCTTGCCTGGCAGATCGTCCAGGAGTGGCTCAATACTCCATGGGGTGGTGATCGCCACGCCCGACGTGTAGACAAGATCATGGAAATCGAACGACGCTATTTGAAGGCGTAGGAGAGAAATGGACCGCGAAAAGCTGATCGAAGCCGTAACGCAGGAAGTGCTTACGGCGCTCACGATGCGCTACGACGTTTGCGAGTCTCCCGAAGCGGTGCGCAACGTCGTCGCCAACGGAGCAGACCGAGTGAGCTTCCACGGTGACGCATCTGACGTTCCGATGGACCTCGCCAAATACATCGACCACACGTTGCTCAAGCCGGAAGCATCGGCAGAGGACATCGACATCCTTTGTGATGAGGCTCGGGAATACAAGTTCGCCTCGGTTTGCATCAACCCGACCTGGGTGAAAAGGGCCGCAGAGAGTCTGCGTGGAACTGAAGTGGTGACCTGCACGGTCATCGGATTCCCGCTCGGGGCAACGACCACCGCGATCAAGGCCATGGAAGCCCGGCGGGCGTTGCGTGACGGGGCCCGCGAAGTGGACATGGTGCTCAACGTCGGCGCCCTCAAATCCGGCGAGTACGACCAGGTGCGTGAGGATATTGCCAAGGTTGCCGAAGCTGCCCATGAAGTCGGTGGCCTCTGCAAGGTGATCCTCGAGACGGCTCTGCTCACCGATGAAGAGAAGGTCATCGCATCTTCCCTGGCGAAGGAGGCCAAGGCCGACTTCGTCAAGACCTCGACCGGGTTCGGCTCTGGTGGGGCAACGGTCTACGACGTTGCGCTGATGAGGGAGACTGTCGGGCCGGATATGGGTGTCAAGGCCTCCGGGGGTGTGCGCACGCTCGAGGATGTTGAAGACATGATTGCCGCAGGGGCGAGCCGGATTGGCGCTTCTGCGGGCGTGCAGATTGTGAGCGGAGATCAAGGAGATTCCAATGGCGACCGGTATTGAGCTCAGGTCCTATGCGTTCCTAGACAGCCTGCAGCCGCAATACGCGGCCTTCCTCGGCACGGTGGCCAAGGGGTTCTTGCCGCTGGCGCATGATGCATCGCTGTGGGTTGAAGTGGCTCCCGGAATCGAGATCAACCGGCTGACCGACGTTGCGCTCAAGGCCACGAAGGTCTGGCCCGGCATGCAGATCATCGAGCGGTACTACGGCGTCCTCGAATTGCACTCGCCGGATCAAGCCGAGACCAGAGCGGCCGGCGAGGCCATCCTCGATGCGATCGGCAAGACCGAAGACGATCGGATCAAGCCCCGGCTCCTGTCGAGCCAGATCATCCGTCGCATCGACGATCACCACGCCCAGCTCGTGAATCGTGATCGCCACGGCCACATGATCATTCCCGGTCAAACGCTTTACGTTCTGGAGTGCGAGCCGGCGGTGTACTCGGCGCTTGCGGCGAATGAGGCCGAAAAGGCAGCCGAGATCAACATTCTCGAGGTCCGGTCGTTCGGCTCGATGGGTCGCATGTATCTGGCAGGCGAAGAGAGAGACATCGACGTAGGTTGGCGGGCTGCGGTGGCAGCTCTCGAAGGCGTCACAGGGCGCGAGAAGTCTTAGACAACGAAAGGAGAAGCTTCATGGCTGAAGCTCTTGGAATGATCGAGGCTCGGGGTTTTGCGGCGATGGTCGAGGCCTCAGATGCGATGGTGAAGGCAGCGAAGGTCGAACTCGTCAGTTACGAGAAGACCGGTGGCGGCTATGTCACTGCAATCGTGCGCGGTGACGTTGCTGCGGTCAAGGCAGCTGTTGACGCCGGCGTACGCGGTGCAGAGAAGGTCGGCGAGGTCATCTCGACTCACGTCATCGCCCGTCCGCATCTCAATATCGACCTGGTGCTCCCGCTGGGACGCAACGAGGAGGCCGAGCAAGAGCTCGGGTAGACCCGCCGGACGCAAACCCTGGGCTTGCGGATTCGCAAGCCCAGGCCAAGGAGGTAATCCATGCTTCTGGGAAGGGTGGCAGGAACTCTTGTGGCCAGCCGCAAGGAGGAGCTGCTCGAAGGGATGACGTTCCTCGTGGTTCGTCAACTCGATGTGAACAACGACGAGACCGGTGGCTACGTGGTCGCCGTCAATGCAGTCGGTGCCGGAGTCGGCGAGGTTGTCATGTACGCCTCGGGTAGCTCCGCTCGCCAGACCGCGCTGACCAAGGACAAGCCGTGCGACGCCGTGATCATGGCGATCGTGGATACGTGGGAAGTCAACGGCGACACGAAGTACACGAAGTGAACCTCGTCAACGAGGCAAACCTCACCCGCGAGGCGAGCACTGAGGTGTTCCCGTGCTGAACGATCATGATGTCAAAGCGATAATCGAACGAGTCAAAGGCCGTGTCGCCGCTGCCGACATCGGCGGCCAGGCCGGTCCTGCTCTGGCTGCGGGTGATCAGCTCGCCGCGTATGAAGAACAGCTGGGTGACGGTATCTATCCGACCATCGACGCTGCTGTGGCTGCAGCCAGGCGGGCCTTCACTCATTTCCGGGACATGGGTCTCGAGGGGCGAAGATCGATCGTGGAGGCGATGCGAGCCGCAATGCTGCGCGAAGGCGAGAAGCTGGCGTACATGGCTCGCGAGGAGACCGGGCTCGGACGTGTCGATGACAAGATCATCAAGAACCGCGTCGTCACCATCGGTACCCCCGGTACCGAGGATCTCGAACCGCATGCAGTGACCGGTGACGACGGGATGATGGTCACCGAGTGGGCGCCCTATGGCGTCATCGGGTCCATCTCACCGACCACGAATCCCACCTCGACGATCATCAATAACTCCATCGCGATGATTGCGGCGGGCAACGCCGTTGTGTTCAACGTGCATCCCAGCGCCAAGCGGGTGTCGGTCGAGAACATCAAGTTGCTCAACCAGGCGATCGTCTCCGCCGGCGGTCCTCCCGACCTCGTCACTGCGATCCCCAACCCAACGCTGGAAAGCGCTCGTGAGGTCATGTACCACCCCGATGTGCGGGTTCTGCTTGTCACCGGGGGGCCGGGCGTGGTCAAAGAGGCTCTCAAGACCCAGAAGAAGGCGATCACCGCCGGCCCCGGCAATCCGCCCGCCGTCGTCGATCAAACCGCCGACATCAGCAAGGCAGGACGTGACATCGTCAACGGTGCCTCGTTCGACAACAACATCATCTGTGTCGATGAGAAGACGACGATCGTCGTCGACACGGTCGCCGACAGACTCATCCAGGCGATGACCGCTGCAGGCGCCTATCGCCTCAAGGAGCACGAGCTGAAGCGGCTGGAGCGGGTCATCTTCAAGGAGATGGGGGAACCGTCGAAGCCGGGTCTCATCAACGGGGAATGGATCGGCAAGGACGCAGACAAGATTCTCGGTGCCATCGGTGTGGCTACGGACCCGTCGATTCGACTACTCCTCGCCGAGGTCCCGGTCGATCACTCGTTGGTGTGGACCGAGCAGATGATGCCGGTCATGCCGGTGGTGCGAGTCAAGGACGTCGATGTCGCGATTGACCTTGCAGTCCGTTCCGAGCACGGCTTCCGTCACACCGCCTCGATCCATTCCACCAACGTGGAGGCCATCACCAAGATGGCGCGAGCAATGAACTGCAGCATCTTTGTGGCCAACGGCCCCAACTACGCGGGGCTCGGCGAAGGCGGCGAGGGGTTCACTTCGTTCTCGATCGCATCACCCACCGGTGAAGGCCTCACCCGGCCGCGAACGTTCTCGCGGGTGCGACGGGTCACCGTTGTCGGGGCGCTGAACTATGTCTGAGGCCGTCCTATCCAGCGACATGCCGGGAGTCGACCCGGCTGTAGCGATGATCGAGTTCGCCTCGATCGCCGTCGGCATTACGGCCGGTGACGCCATGGTGAAAGCTTCGCCGCTTGGCTCGATATACGCCGGGACCGTGCACCCGGGGAAGTATCTCGTACTTGTCAGCGGCGACACCGCCAGCGTTGATGAAGCGCTTGGCGTTGGTCTCGAGGTCGGGGCTGCGTCGGTCCTCGATTCGGTCTTCCTTCCTGACATCCACCCCGCCGTCACCGGAGCGATTGCCGGCGGCGAGGAGGCCGCATGGGTGACCGGTGACTCTCTCGGGATCATCGAGACGGATCGGATCGCCACCGTCTTGCAGGCCGCGGATGCCGGGGTCAAGGCCGCGTACGTGGAACTGAGCGCGGTTCGCATGGCCGATGGTTTGGGCGGCAAGGGATATGTCCTGTTCTCCGGCGACGTCGCCGACGTGGAAGCCGCGGTCGAAGCAGCCGAGTCGTGGAGCGCTGAGGCGGGGCATCTTCTCGAAGCCAGATTGATCCCGCAACTGGCTGCCGAGATGGCGTTCAACCTTCGTTCCGACCTCAGGTTCCGCCACCGGCTCGTGCTGCGTCCGATGGAACGGAGCGGGTGAGATGCAGTTAGGCCGCGTCCAGGGCACCGTCGTCGCGACTATCAAGTCAAAGGGGCTCGAAGGAGTCCGCTTCCTGATCGTGCAACCGCTGGACAAATACCAGAAGCCGACCGGTTCACCGCTGGTCGCCGCCGACGCCGTCCACATGGCCGGCCCCGGGGAACTGGTCTACTTCGTTGCATCGCGTGAGGCGGCAGAGGCCATGCCGGAACGATTTGTCCCTGTCGATCATGCGATCGTGGGGATTGTCGATGACGTTGTGGCGACACCATGAAGGTAGGTGTCGTCTCCGGGAATGTCGTGTCGACTATCAACTTCCCGTTCTTTGACTCGAAGAAACTCATGATTTGCGACCTGGTCAACGCCGACGGCACCACTACCGGGTACACGATTGCCGTCGACCGGGTCGGGGCAGGGATCGGGGAGACCGTCCTGATCATGGACGAGGGAAACTCGGCCCGGCAGATGTTCGGTCTCGATACCGGCCCGATCCGCGCCGTCATCGTCGGCATCGTCGATCACGTCGACTACGGCGAACCCGCCGAGCTCAATAGCGACGGCTAAATCTCCCCCGGATTTGGCCGATAGGGGGTAGGGTTCCGGCTGCCGCGGCCCTGCCGCGGTTGTGGGAGACCATTTAGCTATCGAGGGGAAGACCCGAAAATGCGTAAGTTTGTGATGCTCGTTGCCGCGCTTGGCCTTGTCGCCGGAGCTTGCGGTGGTGATTCCGGCGGCGGTTCGTGTGAAAGCGTTGCTGATGATGCGATCCAAGTTTTCCAGGAAGTCATCGACGAGTTCGACAACATGACACTCGAAGAGGCCGGCACGTTGGACGATGAGCCCGCGTTCGTCACCGACATGGAAGCCAAGTTCGAGGCGCTCCAAGAAGAGGCCGATGACCTCGGTTGCAGCGATGCTGAGATGGAAGAGCTGTTCCTGGCTCGTATCGACAATCTCACCGCAGAGGGCCTGCTCGGCGAAATGATGATCCAGGAGTTCCAGAACCAGGGCGTCTTCGAGTAGAACCAGCTTTCGGAGCAACGCTTCTAGAGTTCAACTATGAAACGTGGCGGCAGAACCAGCTTGTTGGCGGTTCTGCCGCTTCTGTTTTCCCTGGTGGCTTGCACCGAGCCCGTCGTCAACGTCGACGAGCCGGCGAAGGTCGACTCGTGCGGGTTGCTGTTGCCGATCGGGATCGAGCTGGTCAACGACTACTTCTACACCTTGGAGGAAACTGATCTCGGATCGACAGCAGGCGATCCCGCGATGTTGCCAACCGAGATCATTGCTTTGAACGCCCGTGGCGCCGAACTCGATTCGAGGATCGGTGAGCTGGATTGCGATGTGGTCCTGATCAACGAAGCTATTGCCGAGGCAACCGCCGGCTTGGAGTCGGACAACCCGGTGACGCGAGTATTCCTCGAATCCGTGCGCGGCGGGGTGGTAGCACCGATTCTCCCGACCCACGGTGAATGGATATTCGAGTCGGGTACCGTCGCGGCGGGCACAATCGACGCGATCGAAGAGCATCCAATCACGCTGACGATCGAACATGATGCCGCCAGCGGCTTTGCCGGCTGCAACGGGTACTTCTACCCAGTCAAGCTTGCCGACGGTATCTGGTCATGGGCGGATGGCGCGGCCACGATTACCGAACTGCTGTGCGTCGATGATGCCGGTGAGGAACGAACGGATGTGATGAACATCGAGGACACCTATATCCGTGCGTTCGAGCTCGTGGCCGGATACTCCCTCGACGGTGAGACGCTGGTGTTGTCCGGTGACGGCGTTGAGCTTCGCTACTCCCGATCAACGGGGGACTGAGCGGAGCTGAGACGCAGCGGCGCTGTCGATCATCCAACAGACACTGTCGGCTCCCGCGGCGACGCGCTGCGCCGGATAGGGTCGCTCATCGTCGATGATCTGAGATAGGACGCCGGCCTTGGTCTCGCCCTGGACCAGAAACACGATCTCGCGCGCACTCCACAGTGTCGGCATGGACGCGGTGAGACGCCACGAGTCTTTCTGCGCAACCCAGTTGGCCAGATACGTAGCCGATACCGCCTCGAGTGCTTCTGTGCCGGGGAAGAGAGATGCGGTATGTCCGTCATCACCTATGCCGAGTATCACCAGGTCGGGGCGGTCCTGGTAGAAGACTTCCGCCAGCTTCCTGGAGTATTCCGCTGCCGCCGCAGCGGGTTCACCAAATGCAGTGTCCGGGGCAAGCAATCGTCCGACAACGGTGTCGACCAGCGTTGCGTGCACCATTCTCGTGTTGGATTCCTCGTGATCGTGAGGGACCCAGCGCTCGTCCCCAAGCCACATGACTACCCGGCCCCAATCGATGTCGCCGCCGGCGAGCTCGCGATATGTAGCTGCCGGAGTCGTGCCACCGGCCAGGCCAAGGGTGATCAACCTGTCGGCCTCGTGGATGATCGACGTGATGTGTTTAGCCGCCCCTGCGGCAAGATCTTGTGGCGTTGCGAAGATATGAACGCTCATGCCTCCAAGGTACTCCAATTAGGCTCGAAGCCATGGCGAGACGACTAGTTGTCAGATGGGGCGATATGGGCAAGGTAACCGCTCGCCTCGATGTCCCCGCAACGGATTGTGATAAGGGTGTGCTCTTGGCCCATGGTGCCGGGGCTGGCCAAGACCACGAGTTCATGGTCACCCTTCGTCACCGTCTCGCCGAATCCGGTCTCGGCGTGATGACCTTCAACTATGCATACACCGAAGAAGGCAGGAAGGCTCCCGATCGGCTGCCCAAGTTGCTCGAGGTCCACCGGGCCGCAGCGGACCGGTTGAGTGCCTACTTCGCCGAGGTCTATCTCGGTGGCAAGTCCATGGGTGGGCGGGTTGGATCCCATCTTGCCGGCGACCTGGGTTGGCCGGCAGCAGGCCTCATCTATTTCGGGTATCCGCTGGTTGCCCTTGGAAAAGGCGAACCGCGTGACACCGCGCATCTGGAGCGGATCTCAGCACCGCAGTTGTTCTTCGCCGGGACCCGGGATCGGCTCAGCCCTCCGGACTTGATTCGTCCGCTGGCGAGGCGACTCCCGGCCGCAACCGCCGAAATAACCGAAGATGGTGACCACTCGTTCAAGGTGCCGAAGCGAGCCGGGCGGACCTACGCCGATGTGATTGCCGGGCTGGCTGCATCAACCGCAGCTTGGATAGGCGTCTAGCCGCGACCTTCGTAGAAACCCGAGACGACCTTGCCGTCCTCCAAGTCGAGTATCCACACGGAAGCTTTCGGCCACTTCCTCGTGCCTCGTAGGCGAGTGCCCCGAGCATCGAGGTCCTTGAGCAGGGGAGCGATCCAATCCTTGTGAGAGCTCAGCACAACGGAGCCGGGGCCCAGCGTGCTCAGGTATTCATGGATCACGTCGAGGTCGGTGAATTCCTTCAAGAGCTTGGTGGCCTGGACCTCCGCCCCAATGTTGTCTGCGGTTGGGCTTACCGTCTCAATGCACCGCAGCGCCTGACTTGACCAGATCTCTGTGATCGGGTGACGGGCGAGGATGTCGGCAACTCCGAGAGATTGCTGCCGCCCCTTCTCGGTCAATGGCCGGTTCTTGTCGGGTCCCTTCCATTTGGAGCGCACTCCGGCATTGCCGTGCCGGACGAGGTAGACGCGGGTCGATGTCGGATTGGTGAGGATCGCATGGGCGCGCTCGACCAGACGGGCATCGCGGTTGTAGGTCAGCAACGCCTGGGCGCCGTGAAGACCAACCCATTCAACCCGGTCGACTTCGTCGTTCGGTTTGAATCGGCCCTTCTTGGCCTTCATCAGCCAGTACTTGACCAGCTTGAGCCTGCTGCGCTGTGTTTCGTAGGTGACCGCTCCGAGGTAGTCGCGTTGCCGGCTCTTGAACCCGGTCTCCTCACGAATTTCACGCCATGCCGCATCTTCGAACGACTCGTTCCTGTCGAGCTTGCCCTTGGGCAGAGACCAGTCGTGATAGCGGTTGCGGTGAACAACGAGAAACTCCGGGCCGATATCGGGATAGCCATCGCGATAGAGGACCCCACCAGCTGCATGAATGGGGCGAGGCGGCATCAGCTACCGATCTCCATTGTGATGGACGGGCTCGGCGTCAACGGGCTCTCCTTGGGAACTCACGGCGCAGAAATCCTAGCCGCGTCAAGTAGCGGGGGTCCGCCGTCTAGGTGTGCGTTCTCTCGATCTCGAGGACCTTGTTCAGGCGACGGATGAACCTCTCATCGCGGATGAAATCGGCACCGAGATATGCGGTCACGATCTCTTCGGCAACAGCAATGCCGGTGACTCTTGCGGCGAGGGCGAGGACGTTGATGTCGTCGTGTTCGACGGCCTGATGGGCGGTGTAGGTGTCGCAGGCTTGGGCACAACGGATGCCGTCGAGCTTGTTCGCCGCAATGGCGGCCCCCGCCCCCGACCCACAAACCACGATTCCCCGGTCGGCGCGGCCGCCCAGGACTGCGCGGCCAACCGCAGCCGAGTAGTCGGGGTAATCCACCGACTCGGTCGAGTCAGTCCCCAAATCGAGCACCGAATGCCCGGCATCTGCGATGTACTGCTTCAGCTCTTCCTTGAGCTCAAAACCGGCGTGATCTGATCCAATTGCGACTCGCATGTTCCTCTTTCTCGATCCGTTGAGGAGGCTAGCCGCCTTCCCGGAGGGAAAGGTTGGAGTCTCCTGCGAAGACCTCTGCCTGGCTCTCGGACTGGTGGAGCCTGCGCTGCGAGCTCCAGGCCGATTTCACCAGCCGACCACGCATTCCTCCCCACCACACTTAGA
>SWCD01006613.1_pt1 | contig 65500 bp, 47 predicted proteins | sample 4693011 | NCBI WGS metagenome assembly SWCD01 (sample SAMN10267278, study PRJNA491770) | bioreactor metagenome | isolation source: DHS bioreactor inoculated with marine | place: Japan: Omine Ridge, Nankai Trough
TTTTTTTGGGCGGGGAGCCCCTGCAACCAAAACATATTTCCATGATAGGTTACCTGCCGGAGGAAAGGGGACTTTACAAAAGTATGAAAGTTGGGGAGCAGGTTTTGTATTTGGCCCAGCTGAAGGGACTGTCCAAAAACGATGCAAAACAACGCTTAAAATATTGGTTTGACCGACTGGAAATCGGGGACTGGTGGAACCGGAAAGTGCAGGAACTTTCCAAGGGAATGGCCCAAAAGATCCAATTTATTGTAACCGTACTGCACGAGCCCAAATTGTTGATTTTTGACGAACCTTTCAGTGGTTTTGATCCTATAAACGCAAATGTCATAAAGGACGAGATCCTTCGGCTGAAGCAAAACGGCACCTCCATTATCTTCTCGACCCATAGAATGGAATCTGTAGAGGAAATATGTGAGTATATCGCCCTTATACATAAATCGGAAAAGATATTGGATGGCCGTCTTATAGATATTAAAAGGGCTTATAAAAATAACATTTTTAAAGTGGGGCTGGAGGCCGAGCAGGGAGAGATCATACTCAAGGAACTGTCGGATAGATTTCAGATCATGTCATCCCAATACACCGCATCGGAAAAGCAGTTGGATTTTACAATTCAATTGCCCTCACAGGATTCCCGGAATATTTTGGCCCATCTATCAACGAAGGGAAATATCAATCACTTTGTGGAGACCATTCCCTCTGCCAGTGAAATTTTCATTGAAACCGTAAGGAACAAAAATTTGGTTTAGTCCTGAACCTTGGGGCTAAACATGTATTTTAGTGCCCTGCACGGCCAGAAGGGCTAATGAAGAGGCCGGAAAACAACAAATTGTCAAACAATATAGGATTAGGGGATTTCTTTTGGATGGATTAAAACAAATCGTAAAGGAATACCTGATGTTAAATTTATAACGGACCTTGTAGCGAAAGGAATAATTATCGAAATAAAATAAAATTAATGAATAAATTGCCCTTGATCATAAAACGGGAGTATTTGGCCAAGGTCAGGAACAAGTCTTTCGTTATAATGACTTTTCTGAGTCCTATCTTAATGGTCGGCATGGTGGTTCTCGTTGCATATCTGACCAAAGTGAACGATAGCGATCAAAAAATTATTGGCGTTCTCAATGAAAGCGATTTTTTTTCGAACGATTTTCATAGCACGGAAAGTATCTCTTACGTGAACTTCAAGGATATTGGGTTACAGGAGGCTAAGGATTCCGTGGCCAATATGGGTTTTTATGGCCTGCTGTACATTCCTGGGGAATACAGTTTAAAATCCGTTGCGGATCATTCCTTGTTCTTTACCAATGATTCCCCTAGTTCGACTGTTTTGAATCAATTGGAACGTGTTTTTCAAGATCGTTTACGAAGGGATAAACTCCAGGAACTGGGAATATCATCCAAGGATTTCGCGGAGATGGACCAGTCGTTCGAAATCCATACCTCCAACTTCAACGGCCAGCGTAACCTTAAGGGAATCAATGAGATAAAAGCCCTGATTGGTGGCGGTTTTGGCTACCTAATTATGATGTTTATAATAATTTACGGCGGATTTGTAATGCGAAGTGTAATCGAGGAAAAGACCAGTAGGATCATCGAGGTAATCATTTCTTCGGTAAAGCCGTTCCAGCTTATGATGGGCAAGATAATAGGTACTTCCCTGGCAGGAATAACCCAGTTTTTAATTTGGATCATTTCTGGGATTTTATTGCTAATGGTATCCATTTATATATTCAATATTGATCTTGGAGTGGGTGCGGGACCCAAATTTGCTTCGGATGAAGTTTCCAATATGATGGCCACGACTTCCCAAGACACCATGCAATTGTATGCAGCGGAACTCCTAAAAATTCCTTGGGGAACGTTGGTAGGATTTTTTATAGTATATTTTATCCTGGGCTACTTGATCTACAGCTCTATCTATGCCGCTATTGGGGCTGCAGTTGACAATGAAACGGATACCCAGCAATTCATTTTTCCGATCATAATGCCCTTAATGTTGGCAATATATGTGGGTTTCTTTTCAGTTTTTAACAACCCCAACGGACCAATTGCGGTCGCTTTTTCCTTATTTCCGCTTACCTCCCCGATCGTAATGATGATGAGGTTGTCCGGGGGCATTGGGGGAGGCGGTGTGCCGGCATGGCAATTAATATGTTCCATTCTTATCTTAATGGGCACATTTATCGGAATTGTCTGGTTGGCCGCTAAAATTTATAGGGTTGGAATATTAATGTATGGAAAGAAACCGACCTATAAGGAAATGTTCAAATGGTTGCGATATTAATTATGATCCAGGATAAACCAAACCTTGAAAAGGTTATCGAGCACGATATTTGGAGATCGATAAAGGAATTTTTGGAATTGGGCATTGAACTTGGCAAAGGGGATAAGGCCATCCATCTTACGATTGGCCTAATCTTGTTGCTCGCCGTTGCACTGTTTCTGGCCAACATATCTATGAAATGGATGCGTTCCCTGATAACGCGCAAAATGTCGACTGATGATAAATTGAAGTTTGCCAGTGTTTTTCAGTTTGTCAAGTATATGATATATCTGGTGGTCGTTCTGCTGACAATGAGCGCGGCCAACGTGGATATCACCATTATGATTACGGCTTCGGCAGCTCTTTTTGTGGGGTTGGGACTTGCGCTTCAAGAGCTATTTCAGGATGTGATCGGGGGTATTATGATCATTCTGGACAAGTCGCTTCATGTAGGTGATATAGTGGAAGTAGATGGCAAAGTGGGCCGTGTTATGGAGATTAAATTGAGGACTACGAGAAGTCTTACCAGGGATGACAAGGTTGTCATAATACCCAACCATAAATTTATAAGTGATGTTATCTATAATTACACCCAAAACCACAGGACGACAAGGGAGTGTGTTAAATTGGGAGTGGCCTATGGAAGTGATGTTCAGTTGGTGACCAAATTGCTGTTAAGCTGTTTGGAAGACCAAAAGGATATACTTAAAAGCCCTAAGCCTTTTGTGCTTTTCGAGGATTTTGGGGATTCGGCCTTGCAGTTTGGTGTTTATTATTATACCACCAACAGTTATGGAGATCCACGTATAAAAAGTGATATTCGTTATAGGATCGATAGCCTATTTAGAAAAAATAAGATTTCCATTCCATTTCCACAAAGGGATATACATTTTTATCCTAACCCGATTTTACCGGGAAATGATCAAGGCAATTAGGCCGTCATGTATTTATGAAGAACAAATCCCTATTCGGTCTATTATGCTTTATGGCCACGTTAGCTACCTGTATGGCACAAAGCCCGGACGGGGTAAAAGTGGAGTACACTTTTATGCCGAGAAATTCATCGGCCGCCCAAACTTCTCGTCTAAAATTGGTAGGGAACCTGCCCATTAAATTTAAAAAGGATAGGTTTATGGTGGTAGGGGCCGAATACAATGGGTATAAATATGGGATTAAGAAGGATGTGCCCTTTGATGATCATGAGTTGGGTACCTTCCAGATTTTCGACTTTAATCTGGGATATAGTTTTATGTGGAACGATAATTGGAGGTTTGTTGGTCTGATAACCCCAAGGTTGATGTCTACCTTTTCGAATGGTGTCCAAAATAAGGATTTTAAGGTAAATGCCACGGCTGCATTTTTTAAGGAGCGAAAGGATATTGACCAGCCGTTTAGATTGGTACTTGGACTATCGTACAACACCAATAATAATTTGAAGTTCCCGCTTCCCTTGGTATATTATGAAAAGCGGTTTCACCCGCAATGGTCCTTTACCATCGGGGTGCCAAAATGCGATCTAAAATATTATATAAGCGAAAAGCACGTTCTATTGACAGAACTACTGCTCGATGGGTATTTTGTTAACGTACAGGGCAGTATTGCCCTTCCGAACAATTATGTTGCTACTGATATATCCTCGACCGCGCTTGTATCCTTGGTGGGATATCAATATAAGTTCACAAAAATTATATCCGTTTATGGCTATGTGGGTTCTACCCTGTACCAAAAAGGGGATTTAAGGGACGCCGACGGGAACGAAGTTTTTTCATTGAATGACAAGCAAAGTATTTATTTAAGGACGGGATTTAAAATTGGAATTTTCTAAGAATAGGCAAATGGCAAAAATATTAGTGATAGAAGACGAAGCTGCAATCCGAAGGGTTTTGGTAAAAATCCTTTCGGAAGAGAGCGAATCCTATATTGTAAGTGAGGCCGAGGACGGATTCAAAGGATTGGAGTACATCAAGGAAGACGATTTTGATCTGGTGCTCTGCGATATAAAAATGCCCAAAATGGATGGCGTTGAAGTTTTGGAGGCTGCCCGAAAGATAAAGCCTGAGATTCCCTTTATTATGATTTCCGGTCATGGCGATTTGGATACCGCTGTAGGTACAATGAGATCGGGTGCCTTTGATTATATTTCCAAGCCGCCCGATTTAAACCGGTTGTTGACGAGTGTGCGCAATGCCTTGGATCGTAATGAATTGGTAACAGAAAACAAAACCCTGAGGAAAAAGGTAAGCAAAAATTACGAAATGATCGGGGAGAGCCCGGCCATCGCAACCATCAAGGAAATGATAGAAAAAGTGGCTCCCACGGATGCCCGGGTTCTCATTACGGGTTCTAATGGGACGGGGAAGGAATTGGTGGCCCATTGGATCCATGAAAAAAGCCAACGCCGCAATGCGCCGTTTATTGAGGTAAACTGTGCGGCCATTCCCTCGGAATTGATAGAGAGCGAGTTGTTTGGTCACGTTAAAGGAGCCTTTACCTCGGCAGTTAAGGATAGGGCCGGAAAATTTGAGGCGGCCAACCAAGGGACCATTTTTTTGGATGAAATAGGGGATATGAGTCTTTCTGCCCAGGCCAAGGTGCTCAGGGTGCTCCAAGAGAACAAGATTTCGAGAGTGGGTACGGACAAGGATATAAAAGTGGATGTAAGGGTAGTGGCGGCGACCAATAAGGATCTTAAAAAGGAGATTTCCGAGGGGCGGTTTAGGGAAGATCTGTACCATAGACTGGCTGTCATCCTTATCCAAGTACCCTCGTTAAACGAAAGACGGGAAGATATACCGCTTTTAATCGATTATTTTGGACAAAGAATTGCGGCCGAGCAAGGTGCTCCCCCAAAAGCGTTCACCCAAAATGCCATAAAGCTGTTGCAGAGTTATGATTGGACGGGCAATATCCGGGAATTGCGCAATGTGGTAGAGCGACTAATTATCCTAAGCGGGAATGAGATTTCTGAAAACGATGTGAAGTTGTTTGCCAGTAAATAGGTTTTATCGACCCCAATGGAAGAAAGGCAATGAGCTGCTCCTAAATTATTAATAATCGATCCCTAAATCATTATTTCGCACTTCCTTTAATTTTTGTCGCAGCCTTCCCTGCATTTGTTCCACTATGCTGTTATAGTGCGGGTTTTGGGCCAGGTTGTTGTACTGTTTTGGGTCATGGTCCATATCGTAAAGTTCCATGCCGGAACCGGCATCCTCATCGTATTGAATATAAGCCCATTTTTCAGTGCGTATCAAAAATGATTTCCCATTTTGGGTTACGGAAAACGCCATATCCCGCACGGCGTACGTGGGGTCGTCCAGTGTTTTCGCAATATTTTTCCCCTGTAGATGCCCCGAAGGTTTTAATCCTGCGAGCTCGGCTACCGTGGGATATAGGTCCAATAATTCCGTGAAGGAGCCACAAACGGAAGGAGCCTTGCCGGGAACCTTTATGATTAGGGGTACGCGGACCGATTCCTCGTGTAGGCTTACCTTCATCCAAAAGCGGTGTTCCCCCAAATGGAAGCCGTGATCAGAAGTAAAAATGACAATGGTATTATCTTCCAGTCCTTCTTTCTTTAAGGTATTCAGTACTTTGCCAACCTGTGCGTCCATATAGGAAACCGAGGCATAGTATGCAGCAACTGCTTTCTGTTCCTGGACTTCGGACATTTGCCCGTTTACACTGGTGACATAGTTAATGCCGCGTTCCGGAATATCGTCCCAATCGTTTTCAACCTTTGGGGGCATCACTATTTGTTGATATGGAAAGGGTTCAAAATAGTTTTTGGGAGCGACAAAGGGAACATGTGGTCGCACAAAGCCCACCGCCAAAAAGAAGGGCTCATCCTTGTGTTTTTTGATGAGTTCCATGGCTTTCTCTGCGGTTTTTCCATCGGAATGTACCAAATCGTCCCCTTCCGCCTTTACTATGGTCATCACATTTCCACCTTTTCTCGGTTTATCCCCATATGGGTTGTTCTGCACCAACTCGGCTTCCCCCTCCGCTTTCCATTCGGGACCTTGACTGTTGAATCGCTCCGTCCAAGAAGCGGCATCGTCCTGCCCGTTGGATCCGGTCTCGATATCGATGGGGACCCCCATATGGTAAATTTTGCTCACCCTTGCGGTATAATAGCCATTTTCCTTGAACAGTTGCGACCAGGACTTCCGGTCGGGCCCAACATTCTCCCTGCCGCTTACATACCCATAGGTGCTCGTGGCGGTGGGATAATAACCGAACATGAGCGAGGCCCTTGATGGCCCACAAACGGGATATTGGGAATAAACCCGTGTATATCGTGTGCCCTCGGTTGCCAATTTATCTATATTGGGCGAAAAGCCGGCCTGGTTTTCATAGGATGATAGCGCGGTGGCAGTAAGATCGTCGGCAATGATGAAGAGTACATTGTATTTTTTGTGCTTGCTTTTCTTTAAATTCTGGGCGGAAGCGATATTGCCAATAGCCAAGGCCATCAAAATGAGCAAAATTTGGCGTGGTTTCATTTTTTGATTATTTGGATGGGAATAGTAAACGCTTATTATCCCAAATATAACTCAACTAGGCCATCTGGGGACGATACATGAATGGTTTTGTTTTTCCGATCCACTTTTGTCACAATTTCATCCGTAATCGGAATCAACAATTGTTTGCCGTCTTTTTCGGCTTCAAATAGGGCCTGGGCCGTTGTATCGTTAACCCCTCGAATAATTCCGATATTTCCGTGGACGGCATCTATTAGGGCAAATCCAATCACCTCATGGTAGTAGAACTTATTGCCAGTGAGTTGGGGAAGTAATTTTAAGGGAAGGTATAGGGCCGCTCCCATAATATTATCGGCTTCCCCTTCATTCCCAACTTCCTCGAAGCGGATCCGAAGTAAGCTCGATTTGTGAAGGGAACATTTTTCAATAAAAAATGGAACCAGGTTGTTTCCTAGGGAAACGAACACTGATTCCATGTTTTCGTATATTTCGGGCTCATCGGTATCCAGTTTTACCAGTACCTCTCCCTTAAAACTGTATTTCGAAACGATTTTGCCTAAATAGAAACAATCCGATTTCTGCATCGTTCCAAATTGCGATTACTTTTTTTCTTCCGAAGCTTCCGGGGCGTCCTTTGCGGGAGCGGCAACTTCTTTGGCTGGCTCGGCTTCCGGAGCCTTTTCGGCTTCTGCTGGTGCTTCAGCCTCGGCTGGTTCGGCAACAACTTCTTCAACTTCCTCAACGGCTGGTGCAGCGGCTTCGGCAGCGTCAGCAGCCCGTTTGTCGTTCACCTCTTTTTCTGCTTTCAAAGCTTTTGCCTTGGCTTCGGCCTGTGCCTTATCCAAACCTTCCACCTTATTGCTTATCGCTTTTTCTTTTTCTTCTAACCAGGCATTGAACTTTTCTTCCACTTGTTCCTCGGTCAGGGCACCTTTACGGGCACCTGCCAACAAATGATGCTTTAAAAGCACTCCTTTATAGGATAGAATTCGTTTTGCGGTGTCTGATGGTTGTGCACCATTTTGAAGCCATTTCACGGAATGGTCTATATTGATTTCTATGGTAGCCGGATTCGTATTGGGATTGTAGATACCCAACTTTTCCAAAAATTTACCATCTCTTTTAGCGCGGGAATCCGCGGCTACGACCCAATAAAATGGTTTTCCTTTTTTACCGTGTCTCTGTAATCTAATTCTAACTGGCATATCACATTAATTTTGTAGGGTGCCCGACCCTCGATTATTAATTCTTTTTTTGCTCAAAACCTTTTTAAGCGGCTGCAAATTTAATGCATTTTCATGAATCCGCAAGGGTTTGTGAATTGTTTTTTGGGATGCGACAAAAGTTTAGGCTTATCGTTCAGCTTTTATTTGGTATGTTGATGTCCTGCTACCTGTTCCTATACCTAATTCGCAGTTTGCATAAAACAGGATTATTGCCAAAATCGGGATTTTTAGAGGTGTGTTTGCATTAGATCGTAATTTGTCTATCGATTTGTTGATTCAATGAGATAAAAGTCTCGGTGCGGGAAACCCCTTCGATCTGTTGTATATTTTTATTTAGGACCTGCATTAAATGCTCGTTGTCCCTGCACAATACCTTTATTAAGATAGACCAATTACCCGTGGTATAGTGACACTCCAGCACTTCAGGGATTTTTTCGAGCTCCTTTACCGCAATGGGATTGCTCATGGCCTTGTCCAGATAAATGCCAATGTAGGCCATGGTAGTATAACCCAAAATTTTTGGGTTGATTACAAATTTGGAACCGGCTATTAGACCCGAGTTTTCCAATTTTCTAAGTCTTTGATGGATCGCTGCCCCGGATATTCCAATGTTCCTTGCGATTTCAAGAATGGACTTTCGGGCATCCTTCATCAAATACCTAAGAATTTCCTTGTCGATACCATCAATTTTTAAACTTTCGTGCGTCGATTTCATGCGTTATTTTGGTTTCTTATTAATGGTCAACTAACGGGTTCAATTTTTTTCAGTTTAAAACAAAGATACTATTTAGTCTGCCGGCCGTAAATTCTGGTCAGGCACTAACTGGCTACAAAATCCGGATTATATCCCAAATAGGGCACATGGTACTCCTTAAAGACTATTCTGTATTTTTCTAGCTGGGACAGAATGGGGTTATATACTTCTTCTTGCAATGGGATGCGAACCCCCGTACCGACAATTTTTTTATTGAGAATGAGCAAAGTTGCCATGGCCACGGGAAGCCCTACCATTTTTGCCATGGCGGTGTGTTCCCTGTCTTTTCCCAAAACTACCATGTTGGCATCTATTTGATGTTTCTTTCCGTCAAGTTCATATCCAAATTTATGGTACATCACGATCATATCCTTATCGTGCTCCTCCAATGTCCAACTTTCTTCCAGAATTTCTTGCAATATTTGGGCGGGCGTGGCATTTTGTAGGGTAATTTTCTTTTGCGAATCGAACAAATGGAGTTCCATTAATTTCTCCCACATAATATCATCCTGATCAATTTTGAGGTAAAGCCTCAATTTTAACTCTACCGAGTCTGTAGGAGAGTAGGGGAGGAATAGATTGGTGAACTGTCGGTAGGACATCCCCTCTGAATTTTCTATCCTATAGCTATCATCGGTCATTCCCAATTGAACGAATATATTCCAAGCGCGGGAAAAGCCAACCCTCCGGATAGTGCCCCGGTACAAGGTGAGCGCATCCTGCAGGCCATAAGCCTCCCTGTAATTTAAGGAATCCCTATTGGCATAGGCTTCAAATTTTCCGTACCCTTCAATTTCCAAAAATTCGGTCCTTCTAAATAATTTGTGGTACGGTATGTATTTATAAGTTCCTTCTTGAATAAACTTGGCCGTCCCACCCTGTCCGGCTACCAATACATTTCGGGGATTCCAAGTAAATTTGTAGTTCCATAAATTGTTGTCGCTCTCCGGGGCGACAAGACCCCCACAAAAGGATTCGAACAAGATTATTTTGCCGCCTTTTTTCCGGATACCGTCTATAATCTGCATGGCGCTCATGTGGTCGATACCGGGATCTAGCCCCACTTCGTTCATAAAGATGAGTCCGGCCTCCCTGACCTTCTTGTCCAAAACTTTCAGTTCCGGACTTACATAGGACGCGGTGACCAAATGCTTGCGAAATTGCAGACAGTCCTTCGCAATTTTGATATGCAGGGATGCTGGGAGCATGGATACAACAATAGTTGCATTGGCTATGGCATTCTTCCGTTCGGATTCCTTCAAAATATCCAGTTTTAAAACGGTACAGCTTGGATGGCCCGCTATAACGGCAGGTATATTTTCTGGCCGTAAATCCCCGATGATCAGCTCCAGATCTTCCTCTTGGGCTTTTGAAAGTAGATAATCAAAGAGATAGAAACTGGATTTACCAGCGCCGATAACAAGAATTTTTCGAGGCATTACTTTTCGTATTTTTGTAAAAAAAAAGCATTTAAGATTTGAATTGTTAAATTTATAAAAATTTAAGGTGATTTAGTTATGAACAGAACAATTTTTGTTACTGCTGTTGTATTCGGGGCTTTGGCAATTGCATTGGGGGCCTTTGGCGCCCATGGGCTAAAAACCGTATTGGATGCAGGTGAGATCCAGGTTTTTGAAACGGGGGTCCGATATCAAATGTACCATGCCCTATTTTTATTGTTTTTGGCAAATACGGTACATGTTCCAGAACACAAAAAGAAATCGATCTTTTATCTTATTGCCCTTGGGGTGATCCTCTTTTCATTTTCAATTTATTTGTTGGCAACCAATACCCTTACTATGTTCGATTTTAAGGTCATCGGTTTTGTTACCCCGATTGGCGGATTGCTTCTTCTTTTGGGATGGGTCATCTTAGGGGTCCGTTTTCTACAATCTAGAAATAATAAAATTTAGTATATTATTATTTTGATAGCGTTGTAATTATATTTTTGATAATTTTGCACTAGTAAAAACTATTCATAATGAGTATATCGCATCAATCAACGAAAACGATTTCGTTAGAAAGCTATGGTCTTTCAAACAAACGGGTCAACTATCAATTAACGCCGGACGAACTGCACGATACTACCCTAACATTGGGAATGGGAAAGGAAGCATCGTCTGGGGCCTTGGCCATAAACACCGGCGAATTTACGGGAAGATCTCCCAAGGACCGGTTTATTGTTATGGACGATATAACCAAACTGAAGGTTTGGTGGGGGGATATCAACCTGCCCTTCGACCCTGACAAGTTCGATACCCTTTATGCTAAGGTCATCGATTACTTAAATTCCAAGGAACTCTATGTAAGGGATTCCTTTGCATGTGCCGACCCGGATTATCGATTAAACCTTAGGGTTATCACCGAATATCCTTGGTCCAATCTTTTCGCATACAATATGTTCCTCCGTCCTACGGCAGCCGAATTGGTAGATTTTGAACCGGAATGGACGGTTATAAATGCCCCTGGGTTTATGGCGAATCCCAAAGAGGATGGAACTAGACAGCATAATTTTGCTATTTTGAATTTCACAAAAAAAATAGTCTTGATCGGGGGGACGGGATATACCGGCGAAATTAAGAAGGGAATTTTTTCGGCGCTTAATTTCATTCTTCCTGTCTACAAGAATACGCTCCCCATGCATTGTTCGGTCAATGTTGGGGAAGAGGGGGATACGGCGATCTTTTTTGGTCTTTCGGGAACCGGGAAGACCACCTTGTCCGCCGATCCACATCGCAAACTGGTAGGTGATGATGAACACGGATGGACGGCCGAAAATTCCGTGTTTAATTTTGAGGGAGGCTGTTATGCCAAGGCGATCAATCTTTGTGCAAAAAATGAACCGGAAATATATGCCGCAATTAGGAGAGGGGCCCTTTTGGAAAACGTGGTGTTGGATGCGAACGGCAACGTAGATTTTGCAGATACTTCCATCACCCCCAATACCCGTGTTAGCTATCCTATATACCATATTGACAACCATATGGAACCTTCGGTGGGGAAAAATCCTAAAAATATATTCTTTCTTACTGCCGATGCGTTCGGTGTTATCCCGCCCATATCCAAATTGACCCCTAGCCAGGCGGCCTACCATTTTATTTCAGGGTATACCGCCAAGGTGGCAGGTACCGAAGCTGGAGTCGTAGAACCGGTTCCTTCTTTTTCAGCCTGTTTTGGAGCTCCTTTTATGCCCTTGCATCCCACCAAATATGCAGAGATGCTGAGCAACAAAATGAAAGAATCGGGCGTGAACGTTTGGCTGGTAAACACGGGCTGGACAGGTGGCCCATACGGTATAGGTACCCGTATGAAGTTAAAATACACCCGCGCCATGATCCATGCCGCCCTTAATGGGGACCTAGGCCTGTATTGTTATGACAAATACCACATACACTCCGTATTCGGGGTGGCCCAGCCCAGGGAATGTCCCGGTGTGCCTACAAGTGTCCTAAGTCCTAGGGCAACTTGGAACGACGATGAGGCCTATTATAAGATGGCCTTTAAACTAACCAATGCCTTCCGACAAAATTTTAAAAAGTTCGAGGCTTACGCCAATGAGGAAATTAGAAGGGGCGGCCCTCAACGGTATGCGTTTTAACCCTCCTTATCCATTTGGGCGGAAATAAACGGAATCCGCGGTGCCAAGAAATAACCGGTAAGACTGGCGAACAAAATCGGAATAAAATAAGCAAATCCGGTCAATGTCGCCAAGAGGATCGTTGTGCTCATTGGGGTCCGGGTTACACAGGCATTCACGGCTGCCATACAGCTAACAATGGTCAGTGACAGGTTAACCCCTGGAATAAAATGATGGATTATTAACCCCAAAGTAGCCCCCACAAAGAAGAGTGGAATGATAAATCCTCCCCGCCATCCCGAAGTTACGGTAACCGCTATGGCGACGATCTTAAAGATTAACAGCGCTATCAAAAATTGTAAAGTGCTATCCCTTGTCAGGAGTTCATTGAGCTCAAAATGATCAAAATAACGGGTCAATGGCAAATAGAAGGCAATTGTACCCAGCAATATACCTCCAATACAGGTTTTTATATAGATTGGTACTTTGAGTTTTTCAAAACCGTTCTTAAAAAACTTGGTACAAAAAATAAATGCCCAACCCACTACAGTAGCTATAATGCCAAACAGTACGGCATAGGCAAAATCAAACTTGTCCACCAGTTCATAGGAGGGAAGTTCCCATGTTGGACCGAACCCCATTTGGACTATAATGGCAAAGACGATATAGCTGAAACAACTGGCCACAAAGGCAGGAATAATGGCCCTGTAATATTGTACCGCATGTTTATGGTGCAGGATTTCCAAGGCAAAAAGACTACCGCCCAAGGGCGCGCCGAACAATGCCGTAAATCCAGAGGCCATCCCCGCGATACTCAGGGAACGAAGTTCTTCTCCTTTCAACCTAAATAGTCTCCCCATCCAGGTGCCTGTAGAACCCGTAACTTGGACCAATGGCGCTTCAGGCCCCAGACTGCCCCCTGCCGCTATGCAAATGAGGGAGGACAAAATCATGGAAGGATTGTTCTTGGGGTCCAATTTACCTTTGTTAAAACGGATGTTGTTTACAATCAACTGAATTTCGCCGGGCTCCCCTATAAAATGTATGATCAGGCCGGCCAATAGCCCTGCTAAAGCCATGACCGGAATCACCAGCCATCCCGTAAACCAGACCATTCCCTCTGTAAGGTATCCAAGGATAATCCAATAGATACCGGCAATGATTCCGCCAAGAAGACCAAGTAGGGCCCACAGGATAAACATACGACTAAATACAAAGGGATTAAACCGGATGGGCTGATCTAGGATATCTAGATAGGTGACTAATTTTCTTCTTCTCTTTAACTTCAAAATAAAGGCTCCTTGATAATGGATTGTGTTTTTTAAACGGCGACAAAGTTACAAATTGAACATGGGGATTCAAGATTTGGGAGCATTATTTATTGGCATGTTGGTACATACTGTCTATGCTTACAGAAAGGATAGATGGTGACTTTTATTGATATGTTTCTGATGGCGATAGAATTACTTTAGGATTTAATGTAATCCATGAGCTTACGGGGTCCTTCCAAAATTATCCTTACGACTTGGAGTGTGCCGTTTTCTTTGGTCGAAATTTCCCATTTGACCAAAGCGATACTGCCATTTTCAATTTCTAGGGCCGTAATACTTCTGGGATGAACACAGCAACCATCATTGAACATGGGAATCTCTCCCGGGTCGGGAAATCGTGGACGGTGGGTGTGGCCTATTACCGTGACTAGCCCATTGTTCTGAACAATCCATTTCTTTACCCTTAGCTCCAACTTAAGGAGCTCCTTATAATTCTTGGCCGGACTGGTGGGATCCGATATTCCCCAAATTTGGAGTGGCTTCCACAATACACGGACCATAAATCGGTTCCAGCGCCAAAGGGTATAGTTCCACCAGTCCGCTTGGTGGCCGTGGGTCAAAAAAATTTGTTGACCGGTTTCCCCATGTTCTAAAATTAAGGCTTCATGGTAGCTGATATCCTCAAAAAGCTCCTTGTCCCTTCCGTCGATAGGTTCAAAAAAGCTGGACAGGGTTTTTTTTACATACTTTGGATCTTGATACACCATATCATGATTGCCCCATATCATATGTAATCTATTTTCCCAATGAAATTTTCTCAGTAACAGGTAGACGTTCTTATGGGCCGTAAAAATGGACTCAAAACTGATATTTTCCCAGAGCTCGTCCCCATCGCCCAATTCAACATAGGTGAAGCCTTCTTTATAATATTGTTGAAGGGCATGGTAGTAAATATTTCTATTGTTGGCAAAGTCATCGGCAAAGCTGTTATCCCCCCGATGGCAGTCACTGAACAGAATTAATTTTGAAGTATCGTCAAACGGGATCACCTTGGCATTTTGGTAAGCTCTCGTTAATCTTGTTTGGGAAGACATAAGCAATTCCAGTTATCGGATGTTAGGTACAAGGTGCTACAATTATTTTTAAAGATGAAGGTCTAACTGTTTTAAAGGATCAAGTGACAAAGGAATCGGGACAGATTCCAATGAATTAGCATATGTATTGGTGATTATTTGACCCGTTCTGTCATGAACGATATTCTGTCTTTTCTCCATTTATTTGGGGTCGATATTTTCATCTTGCCACGACATTTTGCAAAGGGCCCTGATACAATGTGTTTTGGCTTATAAATATCCAAAAAATATAAGGAACTGGAAAAATTTTTACTTACTGAAGATCAGAACCAATAAAAAAGCCCGTGCTTTAGGCACGAGCTTGATATTGGTAATTTATCCTGGAGCAAATTAATACCGTGCGGGATGAAAATAAATGGTTTAATAATAGTCTTGCCGTTCCCACATTTCAACAATATGCGAAATGCCAAACATTTATAATATTAGGTCAAAAATTTCCCGTTCCAACTATTTTGAGGCCAAGTCCCCAGGAGTTTTCATCTTTATCTTTTTGATGACCAGATCTCCGATACCCCTTCCTTGTTTTAGCCCTAATTCGATCGCGGCACGATAATGAATACCTCCATACATTCGGCTTATAGCGGCTTCCGCAGACGCTTCGTTAAAAGAATTAAAGCTCCTTACGGGCAGGCCGAAGGGTGTTTCGGTGTCATCATCGAATGAGAAATCGTCCCCATAAATACTGGTAAGTACTTCCGCTGCAGCCCCCGATACTACGCTGTGTCCGCTGGTATATTCCGGAAAGGGCGGAGTTTGTAAGAGCGGCATCCAGTTTTCATCGATGTGTTGATTGATGAGGGTTTCCGGACGAATGAGATTGCTTCTGTACTTTTCGTCCCAACAGCTAATAAATGCGTCCGCAATGGCGATGGAAGTCTTTGTATAGGCATAAACAGAATCGTCAAAATTACTATTTGTCTTCCTATTGGCGATTTTGACAATACCGATCCAATGCGCGCCGGGGGATATCTTTTTGGTGGCAAACATCAGGTGTCCCCGGGTTACGGAAACATATGGGTTGCAGTCCCAAAATTTGGCTATGGCCATTTCCTCGGACGAATCCCCTGCTTGGGTTATACGTACCCCTGTGTCATAAACTTCTTTGAGCTCTTTAAAAAACTCCGAATCCTCATCCAGGGAAAATGCGGGCGGAGGCAATGGTTTAAACTGCTGGGCCGAATCCAGGGCAAACGGACGTATATCGTTCCAGTGGGGTTCTATCCCGTCCATGTAAGCAGGTGGGGTAGGTTGCCAACGGGTCGGGTCTTCGGTGTTTACCGTAAATTTGGGCATCGTACGTGTCTGATTGTAATTGTCCTTGTTCATCCATTGCGCAATATGATCTGCTACCTTTGATCCATAAGCTTTGGATGCCTCAAATTGGTCTTCGTTGGTGTTTTTCCAAACCCCGTACAAACTGTCCTGCATCGTGGTAATCCGATCCTCTGAAAAAATAAGTTTTTTACTCAGGATCATATGGGCGATAAGGGCAGATAATTGTGGATTGATGTTCAGGGTGGTGTCCAAAACTGGAATTGGGGTCAGCTCAGGCAATTGCCCCGCTAAGGTTTGGTATTTATCATCGGTCTGGGCGATGATTTCATAAGCTGCAATATTGGGGTACACCATTATTCGACTCGCCACTGGTGGCGAGAAAATGTCATGGATCATGATTTCGATCACCCTATCAATTGAAGCATCATACAGCTCGGGGCTAATTTCAATAGGTTTTGACTCCTTATTACAACTGCTGGCCACAATTAGAGCCCCAAATAAAACCAACCACGTTTTAACCTTATGATTCATAATTAAAAATTTTAGAACAGTTTTTCGAATTTATTGGGTTCGATAGATGTCCTATTGAATAATTGGTGGCCAATTTAGCCAAACTTTCTGGAAGGAACTGAATGCAGGGCGTTAATTAATCTTTCATTAATATTTAAACCAGTTGACTGGATAAAAAAAGAGCCGGATGTACCGACTCTTACTTATTATTGTTAGGGATTTAAGGGGCCTTATTTCCAAAAGATGGCATAAAGAGCTGCAACGATAAGCATTACCGCAAAGGCACCAATGTTGAAAACGGGCCCCGTTTTAAAGAGACTCTTGGACAACGGGATACCTTTTGGATCTTCACCTCCCTTATTTTGCATTAAACTGACGACAACTATGACGATCATGGTAAGGATGGCGGTATATCCCATCTGGTCCATAAAAGGAACATTTACGAACAAAGGATTTGAGGACCATCCATGGGAACCGACCTTGAAATACATGGCTATGGGAATAGAAGTCAAAGCCCCTACGATAGCCGCCTTGTTGGTGGTTTTTTTCCAGAAAAGCCCCAAGAGGAATACCGCCAAAATCCCAGGACTTACGACCCCTGTATATTCTTGAATGAATTGGAAAGCCTGATCGATTCCTCCCAATAATGGAGCCGTGATGCATGCGATTATCAAAGCGACGCCAGCAGAAATCCTTCCAACGCTTACCGTTGCCTTGTCGCTTGCATTTTTATTGATATACGGCTTGTAGATATCCATTGTAAAAATAGTGGAAGTAGAATTGAGCATGGATGCCAAGGATGAAACGATAGCTGCTGTCAATGCTGCAAAAGCTAACCCTTTCAACCCAGTGGGTAAAAATTGCAGCAGCCAGGGATAGGCCTTGTCCGCTTGATCCAAGGAAGGCAAATTGTTGAGCCCCGCCTCGCCCAAACTACCCAAAATCTGGGGATCGGTAACCATTACATAGGCCGCAATTCCCGGTACTACCACGATGATGGGAATAATCAATTTTAGGCAGGCCGCCAATAAAATACCTTTTTGGGATTCCCTGAGTGACTTCGCAGCTAGAGTTCTTTGAATGATATATTGGTTAAAACCCCAATAATACAGGTTGGCTACCCAGAGTCCGCCGACCAGCACCCCGATCCCGGGCAGATTACTGTATTCGGGATTCGTTTTATCCAGAATCATAACAAAGCGTTCCGGAGCCTCCGTAAAAATAGTATGGAGTCCTGCCATAACCCCGGTACCTTCCGATACGGTATCCAAAGCCAGATAGCTGGTAACCAATCCGCCAATTACCAAGAAAATTACCTGAATAACATCGGTCCAGGCTACTGCCGACAGTCCGCCATAGAGGGAGTAGGCTGCCGCAAATAGGGCCAGCCCTACAACCCCGTACATCATGGGGATTCCCATAATGGTTTCCAAGGCCAAGGAGCCCAGGTAAAGCACGGAAGCTAAATTAACGAACACATATAACGCAATCCAGAATACGGCCAGAATGGTCTTTAGATTGGTGGAGAAGCGTTGTTCAACAAATTCGGGAATGGTGTACAGTCCTTTTTCTATAAAAATGGGCAAAAAGTATTTCCCCACGATCAACAGGGTAATGGCGGCCATCCACTCGTAGGAAGCTATGGCCAAGCCTACGGCGAAGCCAGAACCGGACATTCCGATAAATTGTTCTGCAGAAATATTGGCGGCGATCAACGAGGCGCCAATGGCCCACCAGGGCAGGGATTTACTGGCCAAAAAGTAATCTTCGGCATTTTTTTGATGACCCTTTTTATCCCTGGATACCCATAGGCCTACCCCTAAGATTAGTAGGGCGTAAGCAATAAAAATGAAATAATCCCAAAAACCGAATGCTGAAGTCATAATCTGTATGGTTGGTTATTTTATAAATTCTTCAATGTTCGAATTTAGGTTTTTTCCAGAAAAAAAATGAGCATTCTGAATTCTTTTTGCCAAATCGAACTTTTTAACAAAGTAGTGATTAAACTTTTTTGAAACCAGGAGATCTTAAGGAAGATGATGTTTTTTTTTGAATTGAATCGAAATTAAAAATAAAAAAAGAAAAAACCGATGGTTGCATCGGTTTTAACTTGACTAATTCAAAATAAGAACGTATCCCTTTTAAAGGCAGCTAAATATAAGTATAAATGATAAGCCGACCCGTAACATAGTTGGGTCCATTTGTTATTTTTCACGTAAGAAACTACCTCAATAGTGTCTTAAAATAACTGCCATGAACCTTGGGTTTTTCCACAAAAAAAAGAAATGCAACAAAATAATGGGTATAGATTGGCCAAAGACCAGTTTAATCCCAAACCCTAAAAAAGAGGATCTATCCAATCTTATCGAACCCGCAGTAGGGTACAAGCACATCGGGCACTTGGATTCCGTCCGCAGTTTGATAATTTTCCAAAATTCCGGCCAAGACCCTTGGTAAGGCCAAGGAACTTCCGTTTAGGGTGTGGGCCAATTGACTTTTTCCATTTTCATCCTTAAAGCGCAATTTTAATCGGTTGGCCTGGAAGGTCTCAAAATTGGAGACGGAGCTAATTTCGAGCCATCGGTCCTGTGCCGTGGAGAACACTTCAAAATCATAGGTTAGGGCAGAGGTAAATCCCAGATCACCCCCACATAGGCGAAGGATGCGGTAAGGCAGTTTAAGTTCCCTAAGAATGTTTTGAATATGGGTTACCATGGCATTTAACGCGTCATAGGATTTTTCGGGATGTTCTATCCTTACGATTTCCACTTTGTCAAACTGGTGCAGACGATTGAGTCCGCGCACATGGGCCCCATAACTACCGGCCTCCCTTCTAAAACAAGGGGTATAGGCGGTCATGCAAATTGGGAAATCCTTTTCGCTAAGAATAACGTCCCGGTATAAGTTGGTCACGGGTACTTCGGAAGTGGGAATCAGATATAGGTCATCGGCTCCAATATGGTACATCTGGCCTTCTTTGTCCGGCAACTGTCCGGTTCCGTATCCAGAGGTCTCATTGACCAGATGGGGAACCTGCATTTCAGTATATCCGGCTTCTGTGTTTTTATCCAGAAAATAGGAGATTAGGGCGCGTTGCAACCTGGCTCCTTTTCCTTTATACACTGGAAACCCGGCACCGGTAATTTTCACTCCCAGTTCAAAATCGATAATATCGTGCTTCTTTGCCAATTCCCAATGGGGCAGGGCATTGTCAATCAGTTTTGGAATGTTGCCTTCCCGGAGGACCTCCTCATTGTCGGTTTCTGAGGTCCCGGCAGGTACGGATTCATGGGGCACGTTCGGAATTTGATAAAGCAATGCCTGTAGCTCTTCCGCAGTAGTGTTCAAGTCATCACTTAGGCCTTTTGATACCTCTTTTAGGATTCCGGTTCTTTCCTTCGCAATATTGGCCTCTTTTGCCTTCCCGCTTTTAAAAAGTTCCCCTATTTCTTTGGATAGTTTATTGGATTCTGCCAAGGTGTTATCGAGTTTGGTCTGCAAGGCCCTTCGGTTTTCGTCCAACCGGATAATCTTGTCCAAAATGGGGCCGGCATCCAAGTTCCGTTTTTTGAATGCTTGTACGAGTTGGTCCCTATTTTCCCGTATTACCTGTAGCTGTAACATTTGATTTTGTTTTAATCGGTAAATTTAATGGTTTCGACTGTTATGATAAAGAGTATTGGATTATAAGTTCAATGTGCAAATTTGAAATTCCCTATGAGATCTTAAGGATGTACAACAAAAATTTTGAATTTGGTCATGGGATTTAGAGGGGAGTTGGGAATTTGGAATGTTTTAACGCTAGATTACGGACAGTACCGTCAATTTGTCCTTTTGCAATTGGGCCTTTAAATCTTCGAGGGAACCAAATTTTTCTTCTTCACGGATCCATTCCAAAATATCTATCCGAATTTTTTGCTCGTAAAGATCCCGGTTAAAATCAAAAAAGTGAATCTCTATGGTCTTTTCGGTACCCACCGATACGGTCGGATTGTAGCCAATGTTCATCATCCCGTTTACGGTTTGGCCATTAAGTATACTCTTAACGGCATATACCCCATTTTTCGGAATCAATTTATAATTTTCGGCAATGACAAGATTGGCCGTGGGAAAGCCCAATTGCCTGCCCATTCCCCTTCCCTTTTTAACGGTACCGGTAAGCATATATTCGTAGCCCAGATAGGCGTTAGCTGTCCTAACGTCCCCTTTTTCCAGGGCTTTTCTGATCTTCGTTGAGCTCACCGAAACTTCATCGACCTCTTGCACAGGAATTTCCTCTACCTGAAAATCCAGTGCATTGCCGAATGCCTCCAAGTCGTTTATGTTGGCGTTGCGGTTGCGACCAAAACGGTGATCATAACCTATGATAATTTTTTTGGTCCTCAGTTCGTTCACGAGGATATCCCGGACAAAGTCCCTTGCGGACAATCGGGAAAATGCTTTTGTAAACGGATGGATAATCAAATAATCGAGTCCCGTTCTTTCCAAAATGTCAATTTTTTCATCTATGGTATTCAACAATTGTATATGTGCATCTTGCTGAAGGACCATACGGGGATGGGGGAAAAAAGTGAGAACCATGGATTTAAGGCCAAGAGCGTCCGCGCTTTTTATAAGGCGATCCAAAATTTTCATATGGCCTATGTGCAAACCGTCAAAAGTACCTATGGTTACAGCTGTAGGTTCTTTTTTGTCGTATTTAGAGATGTTTTGGACCGTTATCACGAATACAAAATAATAAAAAGGCTTACATTTGGTACTGGATTATACCAGCTTGATGACCACAAAATTACGTCTAGTTTTTTCAATAACCATAGCATTTGTATGCTTTTACGGTTCTGCCCAGTCCAGTTATTGGCACAGGGCTGAAGCTAAAAATGCGGTTATTGGAATTTTACCAGAATCAAACATAAAGAAAAAACAACTGTTTTCCCTTGATGAGGAAGCATTTACCCAAGAATTGGGGAAATCCACGATATTAAAAAAAGCTTCCCTGGTCGTCGATTTTCCGGATGAAAACGGGAACCTAAGTTCGTTCCGGATTACGGAAGCTTCCAACCTATCGCCCCAGTTAGCGGCCAAGTATCCCAAAATAAAATCATACCGCGGTTATAGCCTAAAGGATAAAAATCAACGGATACGGTTCAGTGTTTCCCCAAAAGGCGTAGAGAGCATGATTACACATGCCGATAAGTTGCACACTACCTTTATGCAGAAATCTGGAAAGCAAGGTAATGATTATGTTGTGTATGCCAGGGATTCAAAAGCTTTGGTCGATAGTGATTTCATATGTTTTACCAAGTCCCAATTGGAAAAGGGAAATCCTGGAATAACGATGAAACCCGTAGGCGATAAAATACTTAGAAAGTATAGGATTGCGGTATCTGCCACTGGGGAATATACCCAATATCACGGTGGAACCGTTGCAGGTGCCCTTGCCGCCATCAATGCTACCATTACCAGGGTAAACGAAGTTTTTGAGACCGATCTGGGAATAACCCTTGAAATCATTCCGGAGGAAGATTCCATCATTTTCACGAACAGTTCCACAGATCCCTACAATGGCAATTTGAACAACCAGGTGCAAAATACGTTGACAACAACTTTGGGAGAGGGCAAATACGATGTAGGGCACTTGTTTCACAAGGACGTTGACAATGGGAATGCCGGGTTTGTTGGGTCGGTTTGCGTGGACAATAAAAAGGGTAGTGCATATTCATCGAGCATGCTTCCTGAAGGGGACATCTTTGATCTGGAATTTGTGGCCCATGAATTGGGGCACCAATTTGGGGCCAATCACACTTGGTCCTATCAGTCCGAAGGAACCCAAGCGCAAGTGGAACCGGGGAGTGGCACAACAATAATGGGTTATGCAGGGATTTCGGGAGAAAATAATGTGGCTTCCCATGGAGATGATTATTTTCATTATTACAGCATTTTTCAGATTTCCCAATACGTTTTAAATACAAGCTGTGCCGTGTTGATTCCAATTGCCGACAATCCACCGGCTATTGACTCTATTGGGAATTTCAACATTCCTAAAACTACCTCCTTTGTGCTTTCCGGCCAGGCGATGGACCCCGATGTTGATGATGTGCTAACCTATACTTGGGAACAGATAGATAATGGGATAGTTTCCAATACAACCTTTGGGCCTTCAAATCCCGAGGGAGCAAATTTTAGGTCCCTTAAGCCTTCTGTTTCCCCAGAACGTTACTTTCCAAAGCTTGCCAGTGTTATTAAGGGCAATCTGACGCAGATTAAACCAACCATAGATTCAACTTGGGAAACCGTGGCCAACATAGAAAGGAAAATGAACTTTGCCTTTACGGTAAGGGATAACGCGGCTGGAGGGGGGCAGGTAAGCTCAGAATTGGTAGAAATTAATGTGGTCAATGCTGCAGGCCCTTTTGTGGTGACCTCCCAAAGTGCTGGCGAGACCTATCCGGCCGGATCTGTTCAGACCGTTTCCTGGGATGTGGCAAATACGGACCAATCTCCGATAAATGCACAAACTGTGGATATTTGGATGTCTACCGATGGCGGGATTACCTTTCCCGTATCCCTGGCTTCCGATGTGCCAAATACGGGGACCTATCAAATGGTTGTGCCAGGAACGGCCACTACACAGGGCCGCCTAATGGTCAAGGCCCATAACAATGTTTTCTTTGCAATAAATAAAGCCGCATTTACGGTCTCCCCTTCAGAAATTGTTCTGGATTTTCCCGAGTTGTCCCCTGATGTCTGCCAACCCAATGATTTGGTCATCTTGTTTAACTACGAGACCTATTTGGGTTTTGCCGAAGAATCGACTTTTAGTGCAACTGGGCTACCGGCTGGAATTTTGGCAACATTTTCCCCGGCAACGGCCACAGTTACCGATACGCCAATAACGCTTACCCTCTCCGGAACGGGAAGCGTTCCTGTGGGGAGTTATCCCATAACTGTAAAGGCGACCGCTACAACATTTTCACAAGAAGTGCCCTTGACCCTCGCGGTCCACGATTCCAATTTTTCGGATGTTGTCCTGTTATCGCCCCAAGATGGGTATGTCGGTGCCCGGTTTGGCCAGCTATTGGAATGGCAGGCAAATCCCGAATATTCATCTTATGATCTTCAGATTGCCAAGGATTCGCTTTTTACCGATATAATAGAATCGGCATCCGTCATTTTCGATTCATATTTGCCCTCAAATTTAGAATCGGATACCACATATTATTGGAGGGTTAAACCTAAGAATAATTGCGCCGAAGGTTCCTTTGGAACTCCCTTTAGTTTTACTACCACACAATTAAGCTGCACAAGCAAAGCTTCAGGGGATCTGCCAAAGGAAATTGTCAAGGTGGGAACTTCCTTAATCACATCCAAGATTACCTTTTTGGATGATCTGCCAATAGCGGACGTGAACGTTAACCTGGATATCGCGCACTCTTTTATTTCAGACCTTACGGTAAGTTTAACCTCGCCCTCGGGTACGACGGTTGTTCTAATTTCCAGCTCTTGTGGGGATTCTAAAAATATGTTGGCTACATTTGATGATGATGCGGATAAATTTATATGCGGAATTAACCCAGCCATAAGTGGAACGGTCCGACCCTTGGGTTCCTTGGCTTCTTTTAACGGGGAATCCGTTCAAGGGGATTGGGTTTTGACCGTCGAGGACAAGGCACCTTCGGATGGGGGTAGCCTAAATTCCTTTTCGTTGGATATTTGCGTTGAGGGTGCATTTAGGCCAGATGCGGACAAGGATGGGGTGTTCGATGATGGGGACGATCTTTGCCTGGGAACCCCCAAGGGAATTGAAGTGGATGTTCACGGTTGTCCCGTGTACCGCTTTTTACCAGATAATTTTTCTATCGACATTCAAAGTGAATCATGTAGGGATGGCAACGATGGCTCGGTTCAAATTGTAGCGACAGCCCCATTGGACTATACCGCTACCCTAAGTGGGAACGGCCTGGATTCTACCAAGGAATTTACCGATTCCGTTCTTATGGGGAATATTCAGGCAGGCACCTATAGCCTATGTATATCAGGTATGGACGGTGTCAATAGTTATGAACCGAGCTGCTTTGATGTGGTGATTACCCAACCGGACCCCTTGAGCGTGGCAGTTAAAACTTCGTCCGATGGTCAACAGGCGGTGTTGACCATGTCGGGATCCGATTTTTACAATATTGAACTGAACGGGGCACTCTTGCAAACGGAGAAAAGCACCATGACACTAAATTTAAAAAAGGGGAACAATTATGTCAGGGTCTTTACCGAATTGCCGTGTCAAGGTAGTTTTGACAAGGTTATATTTCTATCACAAGACGCGATAGTATATCCCAACCCCGTTGCTGAAACGGCCAGAATATTCTTGGCGACCTATGAGAAGGAAGTGCGGCTAACACTTTATTCGTCCAGCGGAGGCTTGCTGCGCAGCGAAAAAAGGAATGTAAATGGCACAGAAACCGAGTTGAATGTAACCGGATTACAGTCTGGAATATATTATTTGGCCGTGAAAGGGGAAAACGTAAGGAAAACCATAAAAGTTATTAAGGAATGAACAAGTTGTTATTTGTAATATGCAGCCTTTTCCTTTTTGGTTGTGGTGGGAAAGACGACCCCCCTGCCAAGCCGGAGCGTGCCCTACTGGTCTATCCCCAGAAAGATTCGGAATGTAATACAGGTGTAAACATTGATGATATTAGTAGTAGGGTAGAGTTCAAATGGCAAGCATCCAACAATACCGAAATATATGAAATTAGGGTAACCAATCTTAACACGAGTGTAACACAGACCATAAGTACCTCCCTACTGTCGGCGAAGCTGCCCTTGGATAAGGGTGCGCCATATTCCTGGTTCGTAACTTCAAAAAACTCGCAGGTACCGGAAACCGCTACCAGTGAGGTATGGCGATTCTATAATTCCGGTTTTGTAACTACCTACCCGCCTTTTCCCACAGAGATTATTTCTCCAAAATCCGGGGCATCCGTTTTTAAAGACATCAACAATGAAATTACATTGGAGTGGTCCGGTGCTGACGTTGATGGGGATTTATTGGGATACGAGGTCTATTTTTCCACAGAAAATCCTCCCAATGGGATGGTGGCTTCCCTTCCATGGGATGTCGTAACCTATAAGGTTAGTGTACTTTCCAACAGGGTATATTACTGGCGGGTCTTATCTAAGGACAAAGCCGGGAATACGTCCGACTCGGGAATATATGAATTTAAGGTGCTGTAGGGCGCCTATAAAGATTCAAGGTCCGACATAAGTGAACTTTGGTTGCACGTATGGATCAGTGTATGATTAATTTCAAATTTTGCTTTTAAGATTGCCACAGCATCTGTTTTAAGTGCCGTTGTATTGGTTCATGGTAAGTTGAATTCCCGCAAGGACGAAGGACGTAATGATCTCTGAAGTTTTTTTTAGCCGCTCTGGAAGGGCCTTTTTTTCTTGGTCGTCCCATTCTCCCAAGACATAGTCAATTTGTCGACCTTTGCTAAATTCCGAACCAATGCCGAAACGCAGCCTATTGTAAACGGTCGTTTGCAGCATATGCTGGGTGTCCTTAAGTCCGTTATGTCCACCGTCGCTTCCTTTTCCCTTAAGCCTTAGTGTACCAAAAGGAAGGTTGATGTCATCGGTCAATACCAGCAAATTCCCCAATGGAATATTTTCTTTTTCCAACCAATATTTTATGGCTTTTCCGCTTAGGTTCATATAGGTGGACGGTTTTAGGCAATAGACGGTCCTTCCTTTGATTTTAAAGGAACCCAAAGACCCAAGTTTGGCCGTTTCAAATGAAAATGGAACTTCGGCGGCCAGCGCATCCAATATTTTGAACCCAATATTATGGCGGGTTTCGCTGTATTCCGTACCTATGTTTCCCAGACCTACAATTAGAAATTTTTTCACACGTTTAAATTTTTGTAATTACCTGATAACAAATTAATTAAAAAACCCGCCTGAATGACAAGTCGGGCAGGTTGAGAACGTATGTAACCGCGTAGCTCCCGCCCGAACGTACCATTCGGTACGGGCGGGCTCCCATTAAAAATTTTAAGCATTGCCTTTTGTGAAGAAATTTTTAAAATTTATTAATGCTCGTTTCATGTAATATTCCTTTTCAGTGGAAAGTTTGCCCTGGCTAAAGAATGTGCGTATAAAAGAGTGAATTTAAACCAAAAATACAAAAGCATCCCGAATCCCGATAACAATCGGGACGGGATGCTTGGACTTAAAATATAATGAACAAATTATTCGTTGCTTTCGGCAGCAGTTTCTGCCCCTTCGGCTACTGCTTCCTCTGCCCCTTCTTCAACCTCTTCATCATCATCCACAAGAATAGCGGTACGTGCGGCTTTAACCTGTACCACAACGGTGGTGTCCGGATGTAGAATCGTGAAATCATCACTCAAAAGGGAGGACACATCAATATTTCCACCAATTTTAAGTTTGGAGATGTCCACATTAAAGAAATCTGGAAGATTACCAGGCAAGGCCTTGATGGCCAGTTTTCTTTTGCGGAACAACAAACGTCCACCATTTCTAACCCCAGGGGAGTTACCTTCCAATACAACAGGGATGTTCATAGTAACTTCCTTGTCCTTAAAGAGCTGGTAGAAATCCGCGTGTTGGATTTTGTCGGTAACTGGGTGAAATTGGATATCCTGTAATACTGCATCCAATTTTCCACCGCTTGCCAAATCGATCACAACCGTATGTGCGTTTGGGGTGTACACCAAGTCTTTGAACGATAGTTCATCTGCTGAAAAGTGTAGTGGTTTCTCCCCTCCGTACAGTACGCAAGGAACCTTTCCAGCATTACGTAGGGCTTTGGTTGCCTTCTTGCCCACGCTTTCTCTTTCTGATCCTTTAATTGTAATTGACTTCATTGTATAGATTAAAAATTAATAGTTAAAAATGAAAATTATTTTTGCCATTGTTCGCAGTGCCGATCCTAGGGTTGGCATCTGGCGGAGCGGATGCCTACATTAGAAATTTTGAGCTTATGGATGTGTTGTGGTGCACCCTGTGCATAACGTCCGCAAAAAGATCCGCACAACTCAATACCTTTATTTTTTTACTTTCCTTTTGCAAGGGAATCGAATCGGTTACAATAAGTTCCGATAATTGTGATTTTTCTATTTTCTCATAAGCGTTCCCGGACAATAGGGCGTGGGTGGTAATGGCTCTAACGCTTATAGCACCGCGTTCGATCATTAAATCTGCAGCTTTGGTCAAAGTTCCCGCGGTATCCACCATATCGTCTACCAATACCACATTTTTTCCTTGCACGTCCCCGATGAGTTCCATAACGGAAATAACATTTGCTTTTTCCCTTTGTTTGTAACAAATTACCACATCGCTCTCCAGGGCCTTGGAATAGGCATATGCTCGTTTGGACCCTCCCATGTCCGGCGAGGCAATGGTCAAATTGTCAAGGTTCAAGCTTCTCAAATAAGGTAGAAACATGGTCGAAGCGAATAAATGATCTACCGGTTTTTCAAAAAAGCCTTGAATTTGGTCGGCATGAAGATCCATCGTTATAATGCGGGTCGCTCCTGCCGCTTCCAACATTTTGGCCACTAATTTCGCCGCAATCGGTACCCTTGGCTTGTCTTTTCGGTCCTGTCTGGCCCATCCAAAATAGGGCATCACCGCCGTAATATGCCTTGCCGATGCGCGTTTTGCAGCATCTAGCATTAATAACATTTCCATCAAATTCTCCGGACCTGGGTTCGTGGAACCAATAATGAAAATCCGCGTTCCCCGTACCGACTCTTCAAATGAAGGTTGAAATTCACCGTCACTGTACCTGGAAAAAATAACCTTCCCCAGGTCTGCACCATAGGCTTTGGCAATTTTTTCCGCTAAAATTGTACTTTGTGTACAAGCAAAAATCTTGGGTTCGGGTACTTGGTAGGGCATAGTTAACGTATTGTCAGCTAGTTTATTGAGATGCCTTTTCGCAAAGGAGGTGCAAATTTATACATTTATTTGGGTTGCTAAAGGATAAATGTTTCTTTTTTTTGATTGTAAACGAAAAATATTTTTTAGTTTTGCAGTCGCTTATCAAACTAGGTGGTGGTCCCGAATCCCAAAATTTTGGGAGGGAGGTAGCCCAATCGAGTTTTAATAATGCCTTGGTGGCGGAATTGGTAGACGCGCTGGATTCAAAATCCAGTGTCTTTGACGTGCGGGTTCGATTCCCGCCCAAGGTACAGCAAGGGCTAAGCCGACTTTAACGAGTCGGCTTTTTCTTTTTAGGTACAACATAGGTACAACAAATAATTTTTTTTTCTATCATATTAAAAATTCTGATATTTTAACCTTTTCGGTGCTAAATGCACAAAATAATTTTTATTAAGAATGGTTGCTGATTTTATTATTAGGGGAGGAGAGCGTAGATTCTGGGAAGATATTTGAGATTGTAATTATATTTTTGATTTGTAGTGTGCTTTTTTGAATTGAGTGCCAGACTCATTTTTTCAAAAATCTTAGGGTATTCAGTCAATCTCCGCTAATTGTAATGCGAAAATTGGTAATAAATCCAGGGACAGTTGAAAATAGTAGTTTATCGCGGCTTTTGCCGATTATAGTTATCTATTAGAGCTTCGGATACAATTTTAGCTTTTTTGTCAGTTACTCCATCTAATGTAATTTTTTGTGCTGTAATAAATTCTCGCATTAGATATTCAACATCATCACTGGTCAAGAATCCATTATCTTTGAGGTTGCCCAGGATGGCACTATATTTATCGGATCTGAAACCGTCCTCTAACATATACTTAATTTTGAACTTTACTGCTGGTATCACAGTTTGGATAACCAGATTTTTGTCCCATGGTTTTCGGGACTATTCCCCTTTCTCTTCGATTTGCATAAGTTTAAGATAATGAGTCCAACTCAATGGGAATTCTATGGGCAAATCACCTGTCGTCGCTGATTTGCGTAAGGGTGTTGCGGTAATCATTTCTCAACGTAATAAGAAGTTAGTTTCCCTTGAAGCCACTGCTCCGTAATATTTATAATAGGTCGCCACGAAATTTCCAATCGGCTGCATATTTCGTAAACCGTCAATTTTCCCTCCTCGAAACGACTCTCACAAAGTACGGGTTTTCGTCGAGTTGTAGTACTTTAAGTTCTATTTGACTCCTTAAATCAGTAAATAGCCAACACTTGGAATCTTATTTCCTTTTAACCATGCTATGCTTACTGCAAAACGCATCTTCAATCTCTTGGTCTTTGTCCCAAAACACGACTCCGCATTCCTTACAGTTCCTTCTACCCTGAATTGCAAGATATTTATAAAGTGTCGGTTTCGACTTGATCCCGACAAGTTTCATAATATCGACTATTGAAAGAGTGTTCTTTTTGTAATAGTGGGCGGCCAGCATAGCATTGTTTTCGGCCTCCCTGCTCAGCCCTTTTTTACGGCCCAACTGGATTCCCCTTTTCTTTGCGCTTTGAAGTCCCGCCATAGTGCGTTCTATAATGATATCCCTTTCCAATTGGGCTATGGCCCCGAAAATTGTCATTATGAATTTACCGTAGGGAGAGGTTGTATCGATAAAGGGATCATTGACGCTCTTGAACTTGACCCCGAGCTTATCGAACTTATCAGCCAATTTTAAAAGATGGGAAACACTCCTGGCGATACGGTCCAACTTCCAGATGACTACCGTATCCCCTTCCCGAAGCTTGCTTATCATCAGATCGAGGTTATGCCGCTCCTTCTTGGCTCCGGAAGAAACGTCCCGGTAAATGTTCTTCATGGAAACACCTTCCTTTAAAAGGGCATCGATCTGCAAATTTGGGTTCTGGGATTTCGTACTTACCCTTACATATCCGAACAGCATAAGCGGTATAATTAAACCCCTAAAAATAAACTAAGAGATTATACCAGAAAAATGAACTTATTAGAAAATATTAACCGTTTAATCGGTAAAGTTCAGATTTACGGCCGTTTTAATATACTTTGACAGTATCCTTTTGGTTTTGATCTTGATAAAATAAAAGTGCATTTATGGCTTAGTTCGCTTATTTCCGTTTGTCGAAATGACATCAATTACTAAAACCCAGTCTTTTTGCGATATAGCTGGTGGGGTAAATGCTGCAGTTTTTGCATAGTTTTTATTTTTAATGGGAATGAATTCCCCAGTTTGCGGATTAAACCATGAAACTTTTTTCTTTCCTTTTCTTAGTCTTGAAAGATCGACAACAATCGGTTTTGGTTGTGGCAAATAAATTAAGGCGTATGTCTTTTCTTTGTTCCTAGTAGCAATAATCAAATCTATATAATCCTTCCCTTTCTCAGATAAAATTAATGTGTTATCTTCCACTCTATCAAAATCTGGGTGCGATAACATCAGATCTTTAATATTGTGTATTTGACGAGCTTCTTTAGCTTGCATGGCTTGCCTCCAATTAATTATAGTATCTCCCACATTTATAGGCTCATATAAAGTGGTATCTAGAAACTGCCAGATAGAATGATGGCCATACGTGGCACCACAACCCCCTGTAAAAACGCCTCGGTATATTCTTGCCCTGACATCATATGCACTAAAATAACCTCGACTTTCCCTTGTCCATTTGCCATCCCATGGGTTTACAGGATGGTCTTCGTAACAGGGCTCCATGTCCATTGTGGGTTTTAAGGGATTTTTAGCAAGGTCATTTCTGATGAAATCCCATATAGGAAAATCTTTGGAACCGTGTCCGCTCTGAATAACATTCATTTTCAACCATTCATCCGTCGGGGAAAACATGGAACTACTTGAGGCGGCACCACTGGGATGATAGGTTATAAAAACATCGTCACCGTACACCTCGCGAATCCCTTTTGCCATGGCGCGCCAGATTGGACGATCATCGTATCTACGACCATTCTTTTCATAAACAGTGGGCCTGTCCCCACCCAATATCCATATAATATTCCATTGATCCTTATATCTTTCCGCTAATTCTTTGGAATAGACATAAGCATTATTCTCATCGAATATCTGGGGTCCTTCCCCTTGCAAGTGGGCCACCTTATCGCCCCAGGTGGGCAAAAGCCCAATATATATGTTTCGCTTTGATGCCTCTTTGATTACAAAATCCATATGGTCCCAGTAATCGTATTGCTGTGCATTATCAGGATTATTTCCAGGCGTTTCTCCCCAATCTGTTGGATCAAGATTTACAAAGGGGACATCGCCATAACGATTGGGTTCTTGCAAACCGTTATTTTCGGCCAGTGCAACCGCTAGTACCACGTTAAAACCTTGCTTCTTACGAGTATCCAAATAATAGATAACGTCTTCGCGAGTTATTCTGTGGAAAAGTTCCCAAGCCGTATCGGCTAACCAAAAGAAAGGTTTATCCGACCTGGTGTCGATCAGGAATTTATTAGATTTATCGACCCTGATCTGCCCTTGGGATCTAACCATAAAAAGCATAGATACTAAAATAAATACAGCAACTTTTTTCATACGTGTTTTATATAATTTTTTATCAATTAGGGTAAAACTATTTCTTATGGATATGTGATTATAAAAAGTGTAGATAAAGATGTAAATTTTCATTAATTTCAGTGTTAGCTGAGACTATACTTAGGTGCAAGACTTTCAGTTTCTACTTATTTTCTACCCAATTTCTTTCACAGGATTAATAAACCAGTAAAAAAACGAGCTCTGCATTTTCTTAGGCCACTAGGGCCATCCTTACGTCAAATCCTGATTTCCTAATAATAGCAACAATAACATCTTTGTGAACATCTATTCCGCAGCCATGAAAATAAGTTGCTCAAAATCGATCGTTTTTAAACTGGATAGGTGTTTAAAATCCCCAATTTATTAATTTATCGTTTTTGAATAGGTGCCTATTGCATTGAACATTAGATTCTAATTATCTGCAATCCAACATCGGTCTTGATCAAACCTGTAAAAAAAGAATGATTGGTTTCGCAGGACAATTGAAAATGACGTGGAGTTGTCCATGAACCTTTTGCAGGATTAAACCATTTATAGGAATAATTGCCCGCGGGTAGTTTTAAAGACACTGTATCACTGAATTTTCCAACGTCCGCTTCGTATTTCCATACAGCTTGCGAAGGTGTAGCATCATAAGGTTTGCTGTGATGAATATAAAGGGCATATTGCTTACCCGGCTCTGCCAGTAAACGAGTAATGGCTTTGTCCGGTACTTTGATCAATAGCTCTGGCGAATAATTCATTTTGGTATAATCAAAACTGCTTATAAATTTTTGTAGGTGCATAAGATACTGCCTGATAGTATCGGATCCGGGGGTGCCTTGTGGCTTTTCGGGCGTATATTCCCAGCTCAGGTTATTGTATGCGCCTCCTCCGTGTAGAATGAAATCCCATGCTTCCACGCGTACATCATTGGCATCCATATCTATCAGTGACCCCATTGTTTCATCCATGCTGATCACTTTATTGAGACGTAATAAAGAATCAAAACTCGGACTATTGAGAAGATGCACATAATGATAATTGGCAATATCTACATTCGGATTATCTACAATGGCCTGGTTGGCAGCTATAAGATGCTTTTTAGGTAAAGTCTTTTCAGTTTTCCGGATAAGATTTACCATATGGATGTGCCATTGATCTACCAATGATGAATCTTTAACTTCATTGTATGGCTCGTTGGATATTTCATAATACAGATTATCGAAATCATTCAGTTCGTTTACAATTTTTACGACCATCGCATCCTGTCTTTCAACTAATGTAGAATCCTGTAAAGATTGAAAATGAATGAACCCATCTTCCTCCTTTATCCCTATTCCCTGGATATTGTTGTCGGGATATAATGGGGAGTAAGAATAAATGCCATCGCTATACTGATTTCCAAACAAGGTGAACTCCACCATGATGCTTCTTTTTGCCGCCTGCCTTATAAGATCCTTTGCTCTCGAAAAGTATTTTTCATCCCATTCATCCAGATCAAATTTATTCCCTCCGTTGGCATATCCGGGCTCGCTGCTGCGTTTCCATGGGGTGATCAACCTGCCGGGCTTTGGGGCCAGTGTATTACCATACTGCATAAATTTAATATCATTCTCTCTCTCAACATAAGCGCCTGAAAAGACCCGCGTATTGTTCATTCCTTCTTTATGCAATGCATCCAAATATTTAACATAATCAAAATCAAGATTGATCAATTCACCATAATGGGCTGCCGAGGTTATCAAAACTATCGGTTTATTTTGATACATCAAATAACGATGGTTTGTCGGCCATAGACCGATTGTATTTTGCGCACTAAGCTTTTCAGGAATAAAAAATGTTATGAGCAGTAACGCACCTAAACAGCACCTGAGAAAATGATTATACATTTCTTTTTACTTTAATTTATTTTCCACTTTTTCAACACTCCAATTATACTTTGCGTTTAGACCAAAACGGTCATTTTTTATTAATGCGGATGAACATAATTTCTGCATGTCTCTCTATCTCCTGAAACTTTCACCTATAAAAGCTAAAGCATCTATGATTCCAGAACGCCAATAATTCCAATTATGGCTGCCATCCCGCATCCTGAATTCATGCGGTACTCCTTTCTCGGTAAGAGCTATATGTAATAAGCTATTCCCGGTAGTAAGAAAATCGTCGTCGCCACAATCTATCCAATACCGTATTTTTTTCAAGTCCTTTTGGTTCTTTTGTTTTATTATGCCCAAAGGAGAATTTTCATTCCAAGTTTTACTAAGTCTTTTAGTTCCTTTTAATTCCTTGCCTAGAATTTCACCCCACTCATATTCATATTCATTATCCTTCATATGGACAAGTTGCGCATCGCTCCAAACCGCTGCACTGAGTGGCGCACAGGCTGTAAAAAGTTCAGGATATTTTAGACCGTAAATAATGGATCCATAGCCGCCCATAGACAAACCAGCAATACCCCTAAATGCTTTTTGAGTTTTTATTCTATATTTTTTTTCAATAGCAGGTATGAATTCCTTAATAAAAAAACTTTCATAATTTTCCTTACCGTCATAAGCGTTAATGTAATAACTCGAAAAAGCATTCGGCATAATTATGATCATTGGAGGTATAATTCCTTTCTCGATAGCCTTATCCATTAAACGATTTATTTCTCCAAACTGCACCCAAGAGGTGTTGTCATCGCTAAGGCCGTGCAATAAATAAACTACAGGGTAATTTCGTCGTGAGAATTCGTAATCCGAAGGTAAATAAACAGAAAATTCCACGTTCTTCCCTAGGATGTTGCTGTAGACCATTTCTTCTTCTATTATTTTGCCTTTGTTTTGGGCAAAACTATTAATGACCGAAAGGAAAGAAAGACATATTAGAAACATTTTTCTCATTGTCATTTTCTGTTTATGTTGAATTAACTTATTTATCTTTTAGGAAGTTATTCTTATCAAATATGATTTTGATAACCCAACGTTGATTTGAAACTGGTTATAAAGTCTTTATAATCCAAACATAAAAATATTTAAGACTAAGTGTTGTCACAGATTTATCATCTGCTTGTCCTTTTTTATCTCTTAAAGACGAAATATTTGTTAAAATAAACACATTAGTTAAAATTAAATCAAATACGGGAAAGAATTAATATAAAAACCAGTTCAAAAGAGAAAAGTCATATTGCCTACTTCCGGTAATTGTCTAGAAAAACAAACGTGGTATTTTTCCTTCTCAAATAGAACTGAACCTTTTTTTAAATGATCGAATCACAAAAGAGAAGGAGCTCATGACCATTGATTTTAGTCTGCGATTCATCCTACATCAGACGGAAAAACTTAAAAATATTTCTTTCAAGCCTTGAATCGAAGATTGGACAATTATGGATATTTGTGAATCGTTCAATGCCATACATGATAAATTGGTTTTCTTTGGATAAAAACAAGTAAAGGAGGGTTTCCCCTCCTTTACTTTCTAAAAAACTAACTAACTCAACTAACTAATCTTGGCAACCCTTGTCTATTCCTTATCCCACCATACCCTAGTGGTATAATTATCCGGTCCCTGACGGCTTACGGCAGCGTCCAGATTTTCTTTATTTATGGAATATTCTGACGAGGGATATCGTAATCTTCTTGGGATCGTGCCGTTGGTCACATTTCCAGGATAGATGACTGGAGTCAAAACTGGAAACCCTGTCCTTCTCCAATTGGCATAGCCTTCCCAGGCATTTAGAAAAGTAGCGACCCAATATTGTTCTCCTATCATTTCCAAACCAATGGTGGGATTATATGGATTTGCAGAAAGATAGGCCTGGATTTCCGCCTCACTTGGAGCTGTTACGCCATAGATACTCCATTGTTTCATGGCAGCATGCACAGCCTTGTTGTAATGGGTTTCTGGATCGCTTGCGTACCATCCCCTGACCGCTGCTTCGGCCAACATCAGCTCTACTTCGGCATAAGTCATAAATACCACAGGGGAATCCACTTGTACCAGAGAGAGATTTATCTGGCTGTAATCATCTAGACTTCCCGACCAGCTTGGATCAGCTTTTACCGTCTCCTCGTCCAAACCGTTAGGTAACCCTTTTTGCGGTCCTCCGGACTCTACCCAGCCCAGAATGTCCAACCTGGGATCATTGTGTGCCTTGAGCCAATCGATAAGAGTACTGGAAAGACGCACGTTTTTCTCATTCCTAAAAATTTCCCCAAATGGATTGGTATCGAACCATCCTCCACTCGCATCGGTCTCTAGATAGCTGGTATCATCGTTACTGGTCATAACTCCCCCGGCAATAGCCTTCTTTACCCATATTTCCGCCATTGCTAAATCTGACTTTACCAACCTTAATCCCAGTCTCAACATATAGGAGTAGGCCATTTTTCTCCATTTGGACAGATCGCTTTTGTATGCCAGATCTTGCACTCCCATCGTTTTTTGGGTGCTTGTCAACATATTTGCGCCATCTTCCAGTCCTTGGAGCATGTCGGTATAAATATCCTTTTGAGCATCGTAGGTTACGAACCAATCGTTTTCCAAATATCCTTTTCCTGCATTAAAGTAAGGGACATCCCCATAAATGTCGGTCATTTTATGGAAGGAGACCGATTTCCAGATAAGGCCCATCGCATAATAGTTCACCATTTCCGGATCCTCTGCCGTACGGTTCAAATAATCTGCCAAGTCCTTGTATTCATTCTCATACGCCTCCGTAAATAAAGAAGATGCAAAATCTTGATTGTCCAAGTATTTATCACCGGGCAGATAGGCACCCGAAGTTTTCAGGCCGCTGAACTGTTGTATCCCTGCGAGGCCATAGCCGAGTCCTGCCCTTTCAACTTCATAACGACCTCCAGCGTTTCGAATCTGGAATTTGGTGAACTGTATACCGGGATCCAGGTTATTGATTGCATTTGGATCTATGTTTAACTCGGCCAGTCCATTATCACAGGAAGAATTTGTCATTAGGGCCAGAGATGCCATCAATCCAACGAACATTCTATATATTGATTTTCTGAATTTCATAATTGAGTATTTTTTAGTTTTTCGGTTTGTATCTAATAATTAGAATATTGCTCTCAGATTAAATCCAAGGGTACGAGCCGGAGGCATCGATACGAACTCCAGTCCCTGTGCATTGTCTATCGAAAAATTGGATTCGGGATCAACGTTTGGTACGTTCGAATGAATCAACCAAAGATTCCTTCCTACAAAGGCGATTCGCAGACTGGAAGCACCTATCTGAGACGCTATCTTGGGAGATATATTGTATCCTATATCCAATTGTCTAAACTTGACATAACTCGCATCATAAATAAATTGTTCCGTAATATTGTTGGCGATGTGGGTATAGTAAGTTCGCAGATCGCTGGCCGGAATAGAGCCTATTCCGTTCTCTCGTCCAATCAAAGTGTTTTTATGCAAACCACGCAGATAGAGTTGGGAATTTGTACCACTATGCATCACGGCACCATTTTTGACATCAATTAAAAAGCCTAAATCGAAGCTTTTGTATCTGAATCTATTTGTTAAACCTCCCGTTAAAGGATGTACCCCAGAACCAAAAGGAACTACACCCAGCTCCACATCCTGTTGAGGCAATCCATCGCTATTTATTACAATATTTCCGGAGGTATCGCGAAGGTATTTAAAACCGGTTATTTGTCCGTAAGGCAAGCCTTCTACTTGTTCTACCCATGCATTCAGGGAACGGCTCTGCCCAACTTGAAGTGACTCATCGTTAACATCGGGATTCAACAAACTCACTACTTCACTTTTATTATATGCGAAATTCAAGGAGACGTCCCAACTAAAGTTATTGGTTCTTATTGGAGTACCCCGCAAGAGCAACTCAACTCCCTTATTGGTCACTTTCCCAACGTTTACAACGGCCCCACTATAACCAGATGTCTCTGAAATAGTGGCGTTAAGAATATCATCCTCCGTTTTTCTGTCATATAGTGTAAAATCCAGTCCCAATCTATTATTGAAGAACTGCCCATCTATCCCCACTTCTACCTCAGTCGCGGTTAGAGGCGTTAAATTGGAATTTAAAACAATGCCCTGAGCAATCCCGCCCACCGCGACTCCCAGATGAGGCTGATCCAGTGAATAGGTCTGGTTAAGGTTATATGGGGAAGTGGCCCCACCGACCTGGGCCCAAGCCCCTCTCAATTTTAGAAAGTCCACATAGCTCGGCATATTGAATATACTGGACAACACGGTGCTAAGACTTAAAGATGGATATGTGATGGACTTTGCGTTCAATGTGGAAAACCAGTCTGTCCTTGCCGTTCCAGTTAGGTAAACATAGGATTTAAAGGAAACTTCTGCCTGTCCGTAAACGGAGTTGGTGCCCTCTGCCATATAACTGATATCCCCAGCCCTGCTCAGGGTGTTCCCATAGGAGTTGAAGAAAGGCAGTGCAAAATCGCTACCACTCGTTGCGTTGGATTTTATTTCTCTTCTCATCCTGTTAGCGCCTAAAAGCAAGTTGTACCCAAATCCGTTATCGAAAACTTTGGCAGAACCAAGCATCAGATCATAATTGGTCTCTACGCTTTTTTTCATGTCCTGGCTGAGACTTCCTCTTGTATCGAATGAAGTGCCATATGGAACACTCTCCTCATGGAACCTGTTCCATTGGTCGGTACCCGCTCTACCTGTAAGGTAAAGCCAATCGGTAAAATCATACGTCAAGGTTAGACTTCCAATAAGTCGGTTTCTTTCGTGGTTGTCATAATACTGGTAGGCGGCCCAGTAAGGGTTTTGAAACCAGACACTACTTGAAGGGAGATATTCCATGCCAGTATTGGGATCGGCCCCCAATTTATTGGGATCGCCCCGTAGATTTTCCACATTTAAATTATTGGGCAATTGTATTACAAAGTAGTTGGCGTTGCCCGGAGAATCCGATATTCTAGGTACGTTCTTTACTTTTTCAATAATATACTGGCTACTGGCCTGCATAGTAAATTTATCACCTATTTTACCGTTAACGTTAAAAGTAAAGTTATCTCGGCCCATCCCTGAATTTGGAATTATTGATTGGTTCTTTAAATCACTTGCAGAAAATCGAAATCCAAAATTTTCGGTTCCCCCAGAAAACGCAAGTGTATTGGTAAAGGTATATCCAGTTCTATAAAATCGACTAACATTATCACCAGCATAAGAATACGGTCTTTTTACACCGTCGAACTGCATCGTTGGGGTCCCGTCAAGTTTACCTCCCCAAGTATATCCTCCACCTGAACCACCAGCCTCCATTTGGTCGGCTGGCTTTTGCCCTTTCAAACCACCTCCATATTCTCTTTGTACGTCCAAATAATCTAAAACCCCATCGGTAACAAAGTTAGTATTGAATTCCACTTTTAGTTTTTGATTGGCCTTCGCACTTTTGGTGGTAATGAGGATAACCCCGTTTGATGCCCTGTTTCCGTATAATGCCGCGGCGGTATTTCCCTTTAGCACGGTCATGGTTTCAATATCGTCGGGATTAATATTTCCAATCCCGTCTCCTTGGTCGTTACCTCCCCACGTTCCAGCAGACCCTTGATTGCTATTATCCATGGGCACTCCGTCAACCACATATAAGGGTTGATTGTCCCCGGTCAATGAAGTACTGCCACGAATTATCACACGTGTAGATCCGGCCGGGCCGGAGGCCGTATTGGTGACATTGACCCCTGCCACCTTACCTGAAAGGCTATTGGCTACATTGGTCTCTCGAGCCTCAGTAAAATCGCTACCATCAACCTCGGTAACGGAATAGGCCAGAGATTTCCTAGACCTTTCAATACCGAGTGCGGTGACAACTACCTCGTCCAAATTTGAAGCACTTAATTCCAGGTTAAAGTTGATTTTATTCTGCTCATTAACCAACACCTCCATAGTAGCGTAACCAATATAGGAGGCAACTAATATCGCATTTGGACCCGAGATGTTTATGGAGTAATTACCATCAAAATCGGTAGTGACCCCATTAAGGGTTCCCTTTTCTACAATGTTAGCACCTGGCAATGGGGCACCGGTTTCATCGGTAACGGTACCGGTAATACTGGATTGAAAAATATCAATCTTTACTCCTTCATTATTCGCTCGGCCTAGTTGTGGGCCCAAACAAATCATCATGGATAAAAGCCCGATAGCAAAGGGTGAGAAGAGCCTTTTGTAGGGCTTTAACAAATCATAATGGCGTTCTTTAGTCATAATTTTTGGTGTTAGTTTGAAATTGATTTATAGCTTTCTTTGATGATGATTATTCAATTTGGTCAAATTCTAAGGACTAAAAATTTAAATCCTATAACAAGAAAAAATCTAATCATTATTTGAACTTTTTCTTGAATCTACATACTTCTATTTACGGTGATAAAAGTTGATTTTTAAGAATGGGAATTATCCTGTTTATCGCTAAGTTTGATTTTTAAGAATTAGATTTAACATTTCTATAACACAAACATAGAAATCTTTGATTTTAGCAATTATCACGAAATTATCAATTACTTATCCTATTTTATCTCTAAGTAGATATTTCAAGGTTCATTTGGGAAAGTTTAGTTTAAATCATTGTATTTTTGATGTATATATGCATTTGTATATTACTATGTTATCTGCCGAAATGGATCACAATGGACTTGTTGTCCCTAAGTTTGAAAAATCAGTTCAAGAATGAAATTATTATCTAAAATAAAACTAACATCATCTATTATTGACGGGGTTTTGATCGTACTCGGGAGAATGCGCCTCTTTATTGTGTATGATATTGCTCGTAATCCATTTTTAAATCACTTAAGAGTGCTATCTCCAAAATTACTTTTAAAGTTTGATAAATTCCAATTGAAGACGATTGGACGTGCATGTCTTAAAGTGTTTTGCAAGTCCACTCACCAGTTGAAGATGATGGCAATTGAGTTTTATGTATACCTGATCTTTACTTATGATATCTTTAAAGATCTCCACACCTCTCGTATCAGAGATTTGCTTAATAAAATTGCGACACTTGACCTAAACATCGTATTTAGTGATGCGGTATTAACATTTGATGACCCATATTATTCGTGTGGTCAACCACACCGTATAACCAGACTTTCATTGTTTATTTCCCATAGATTGGACATAAAAAAATTAGTGAGTTATCGAAGTCTTATGATAAAAGACATAGTTTCAACCTAAGATTGTGATTAATGAAGAAAGTGGTGTTTATTTCGGCGATGTTTGTTTGCAGTTTCCATAGCTATTCCCTTTTAGGACAATGCAAAGAAGACAAGGGACTGTTCAAACTACTGCCATCGTCCCGAACAGGCGTAAATTTCAAGAATTCCTTGGACGATACCGGGGCAGTAAATTTTATGTCCCATACTTATGTTTATAATGGTGCCGGTGTTGCTGTTGGGGATATAAACAACGATGGTCTGGACGATATTTTCTTCTCCGGGAACATGCGTAGCAGTCGGTTGTATCTCAATAAAGGGAATTTGAAGTTTAAGGATATTACAAGTGCTGCAGGAGTAGGGGATGGAGACGATGAATGGGCCACCGGCGTTAATATGGTAGATGTAAATGGCGATGGTTGGCTCGACCTGTATGTATGTTATACCAATTTGGACCAACCGGAATCCCGTAGGAATCGGCTGTACATCAACCAGCAGGATGGGACGTTTAAGGACGAGGCCAAAGAATATGGATTGGATGACGATTCCTATAGCGTTCAATCTGTTTTTTTTGATTTTGATGGTGATGGCGATCTAGATATGTACCTGCTCAATTACAATGCCGACCATATACCTGCCATCGAATGGGAAAATTCAAAATTCAAGCGTGATCCCTATGCGGGAGATAAACTGTTCGAAAACCGGAACGGAAAGTTTGTCGATATAAGTGCCGCCGCGGGGATAAAGGGAAATCCTTTAGGCTATGGCCTTGGCGTTGCGGTGGGCGACATCAATGGCGATCATTGGCCCGATATCTATGTGTCCAATGATTTTGTAGAACCAGACTATCTTTATATTAACAATGGGGACGGTACATTTTCTGAACTAATGACCGAATATTTTCAGCACATCAGTCATTTTTCAATGGGATCCAATCTCAACGACTTTAACAACGATGGAGCGGTCGACCTGTTTACTTTAGATATGTTGCCCGAGGACAATAAACGTCAAAAATTGCTTTATGGTCCTGAAAACTATGAGGAGTATGCCCGCCGCGTTGCATCTGGTTTTTACTTCCAGGATATGCGCAATATGCTCCATTTGAACAATGTCAACGGTACTTTCAGCGAAATTGGACAGCTTGCGGGAATAAGCAATACAGATTGGAGTTGGAGCGCCCTGTCCGCGGACTTTGACAACGATGGGTGGAAAGATATGTTCATCACCAACGGGTATTACAAAGATGTGACCAATCGTGATTTTCTTAAATTTCGGGGAGACTATTATTTTGATCAAAATATTAAAAGGAGTAAAGTGGATACGACCTATATCGTGAACCAGACGGTTTCTACCCCGATCCATAATTATATTTTCAAAAATATGGGAAATCTTAAGTTTGAGGATAAATCCTCATGTTGGAATATGGGCCAACTTGGATTTTCAAACGGAGCGGCGTATAGTGATCTGGACAATGATGGAGATTTGGATCTGATAACGAACAATATCAATGCAAAAGCATCCATCTACGAAAATTTGGCCAATAAGCTCCTTCCGGACCACCACTATTTAGCATTGGATCTAAAAGGGATGGACAAGAATACAGGCGCTTACAACGCCAAAGTAAATGTTTACTCCAAAAATGGCATGCAATCCTATGAAAAAATGCCGGTCCGCGGATTTCAATCCAGTGTAGGACAAACTATGCACATTGGTTTGGGAAAGACAGTATCGGTTGATTCGCTGGAGATTATTTGGAACCACAAATCTATAAGTGTTGTTAAGAATCCCGAGATCGATAAGATTCTGACCTTTAGTCAAACCGATGCCATGGAAATGCACAAGCTATCCAACTCGGTTACAACGCCCTATTTTCGGTCTGCCAATCTGATTGGCCATGTACATCAAGAATATCCGATCAATGATTTTAAAAGACAACCACTTCTAACTACCATGCCCTCCGTTATTGGGCCTATTATTAAAGTTGCGGACCTTGACGGGAACGGCACCGACGACATTATCCTTGGTGCAAGCAAAAACAGTGCGACCCGGATTCTTTGGCAAGATGAAAATGGTAAATTTGAAGATGCCACAATAAAGGGGGACAATCTTAAAAGTTCCGATGCGGCGATTGCGGTGGCCGATTTTGATGGAGACGGCAAAATGGACGTTTATCTTGGCAGCGGGGGCTATGATGATTACGAACCTACCGATAGTGCGCTCCAAGACCGATTATTGCTGCAGAAAGATGGGAATTTTATCGTTGCAGACGGTCACTTGCCCAATTTACCGTACAGTACTGGTGCAATAGCCGTTGCCGATTTTGATAACGATGGCGATATGGATATTTTTGTAGGAAGTCGAATTATCCCGGGTAAGTACCCTGAAACACCTCCTAGCTTTTTACTGCGTAATGACGGCCATGGAAAGTTTGAAGATGTTACTTCCACTTTCGCCCCGGCACTCGCCTCTATTGGTATGGTCACGATTGCCAAGTGGGTGGATATTGACAACGATGGTTGGCAAGATCTTATCGTTGGCGGGGAGTATATGCCATTGACAGTCTTTATAAATGATAAAGGCAAGGGATTGATCGATAGGACCAGTTCTTACTTTTCCGAACCTCTTACCGGATTATGGTCAGCTATTGATGCAGCCGATTACGACAATGACGGGGATATTGATTTTATAGTAGGCAATTTTGGCCTAAACTCTCAACTGAAAGCTTCCCCCGATCAGCCTTTATCTTTAACATATGCCGATTTTGATCAGAACGGATCTATTGATCCAATTGTCACTTATTTCAACCAGGGTAAGGAATATCCTTTTGCGAGCCGCGATGAGATCACGGATCAAATATTTGCATTGCGTAAAAAATTTCCGACGTATGAATCCTACTCTGAAGCGCAATTGGGAGATATTTTTTCCAAAAAAGAATTGGGAGAAGCTAAAAAGCTAACGGTAAATACACTTGAATCCTATTATATCGAAAACCGTGCGGGACAGTTTAACGTTACTCCATTACCGACAGAAGCCCAGTTTGCCCCGGTCAATGCAATCTATAGCTATGATTTTAATAATGATGGAAATATGGATTTTATACTGGCCGGAAATCAGAGCTTTACCAGGATACGTTTGGGGGTGATAGATGCCAATTACGGGCAGCTGTTTCTTGGGGATGGAAAAGGCTCCTTTAAAATGGTACCACAAAAGAAATGTGGTCTTAACCTGAAGGGAGACGTCAAATCGATACAACAAATCAATATCGGAGGATTTCACTATCTCACGTTCGGTATCAACAATTCGCGTCTTGCCACTTACGCTTTTAAAAAATGAAAAAAATAATTTTCCCAATTGTTTTCCTATTTTTAAGTAGCCGCCTGCTGTTGGCACAAAGTCCAACAGTAGAGAAGGAAGCGGCCAATGCCTACCCCGATTATTTGTTCGAGGTTACAAAGATCATGGTTTATGACGTAATAAGTCCTCCTGCCGCGGCCAGGTATTATGCATATGCCTGTCTGGCGGGATATTTGGCAAACAAGGTTCATTCCAATAACAATCCTCTCGATTTTACACGGGAGCTTAATGGATATCGACCTATATACTATCGGCCGGACCCAAAAAGCAATGCTTCCTTGGCATCAACTTATGCCATGCTGGATGTTGCTCGACAAATGCTGCCTTCCGGGGAAAGCTTAGTGAAGGTTCTTGATCAATTGTCCATAGATTATAAAAACAAACACAAGCTTTCGAAAAAGGAAATTACAGCCAGCATTGAGTCGGCAAAGTCGATCTCATCCCATGTATTGGCTTATGCAAAGGAAGATAACTTCAATACGCTTAGCGCAAAAACGGGATATACTCCTAAGCCCGGGCCCGGATATTGGTATCCTACCCCTCCGGCTTATATGGCCGCAATTGAACCAAACTGGCATACCTTGAGAACTTTTTTTCTAGATTCCCCAACACAATTTATACCCTTAAAGCCGACCCCGTTCGATATCGATCCGCAAAGCGATTTTTATCAAAAGGAATTGATGGTAGTGTATGACGCCGTGAATAATTTAACCCCGGAACAAAAAATCATTGCAAACTTTTGGGACTGTAATCCTTTCAATGTCCAGATGACGGGCCATATGGCCATTGGATTGAAAAAAATAACACCGGGTGGTCATTGGCTAGGAATTGCTGGAATCGCTTGTAAACAGGAGAGATACAATTTGGAACAGACCACCAAGACACTTGCTTTGGTGGCGTTGACCTTGCATGATGCCTTTGTAAGTTGTTGGGATGAGAAATACCGGTCTGAACGTATACGTCCCGAAACGGTAATCAATCAACATATTGACGAAAGCTGGAGACCAATTTTGCAGACACCTCCATTTCCGGAATACACCAGTGGCCACAGTGTGATATCGGGTGCCGCTTCGATAATGTTGACCGCTATTTTTGGGGACCAATATAAATTTACGGATGACACGGAGGTGCCGTTCGATTTACCGGAACGTGATTTTGCTTCTTTTGAAGCCGCAGCGCAAGAAGCGGCGATAAGCAGACTTTATGGTGGCATCCACTATATGGATGCCTGTAATAATGGAATAGTACAAGGAAAAGATGTTGGGACTTTTATAAGGGATAAAGTTTTTTGATGTCATTAATGCCAAAATTAGAGTCCTCCAAATGAAATAAAATACTTAACTAGTTCCAATTTAACGAAAATGGGATTTTTAATAAAAGGCTTAGATGAGCATGCTCTTTAACGATTACTGAGTTTCACAAACATAAGGCTTAAAACTCAACTCGAACTGCACCAATAATTTATGAAGTTACAATTCAACTCTGAATTCTTGCCCGAAAACTACCTTAAGGTCATGACACAAGAGACTTAAATGCGAACTTGGAAATTTAAAAAAATTAAACGAAAAAATTGTATCCGATTTATATCAAAAATTAGAGAATTAAATAATAGAAATATGAAACATTTAATTTTATTACTACTTCTGATCATTTCTATCCCATTGGAAGCGCAGCAAATTATTTATCTTTATCCCTCAATGATTCCAAATAGTAAACCCTATCCTCCGAAAGAAATACCCACTCTGGAAAACGGACAGATTTCTTGGATCACAAATATTTCAAAGCCAACATTGACTATTTATCTTCCAAAAGCAGAAATAGCCACTGGGGCGGGAGTGATTATTTGTCCAGGTGGCAGCTATCATGGTGAAAGTTATCTAAAAGAAGGCACAATAATTGCCGAGGCGTTTTCGCGTAAGGGCATAGCGGCCTTCATTTTAAAATATCGTTTGCCAAGCGATTCCATCATGGTCGATAAAACAATCGGTCCACTACAAGATGCGCAGCAGGCAATCAAAGTAGTGCGCCAGCGAGCAAAAGAATGGCAGTTGGATACAACAAGAATTGGAATTATGGGGTTTTCCGCCGGAGGTCATTTAGCCTCCACTGCCGGGACACATTTTAAGAAATCTTATATCGGAAATGATGAAAATATAAACTTGAGACCTAGTTTTATGATTTTGGTGTATCCGGTGATCAGTATGCAGGACGGATTAACAGACCAAACGACACGTAAAAACTTACTGGGAGAACCTGCTTCACCGGAACATATCACACAATTCTCCAATGAGCTACATGTCAACCCCGATACCCCTCCCACATGGATTACGCATGCTGGCGATGATACTTTGGTTACGGTTGAAAATAGTATCCGCTTTTACCAAGAATTGCTCCGAAACAAAGTTCCCGTTGAAATGCACCTTTACCCGAGTGGTGATCATGGCTTTGTTCTGGACTTACCGACCGATGAATGGATGCAGCCGCTATTTCAGTGGATGGAAAAAAGTGGCATCATTAAATTAAAATGAATAATTTCATTCCCATAGCAAAGTGCTGGCAAATATTTAAATTCTACGATGTTCTTATAAAGCGGGTGACTGTTTCAAGAAAAGACTTCCAAATAACCGACCGAAGGAGCCTTGAAAACTAACAATTCCGTTTGGGACAGGTTTTCACAAAACACTAAAGTGGTAAATTTTGGCTTAGACTAATTTTTGGAAATTTGGATATCCGCAACACGCTCTTTGTCAAGAATTTTAGTCAAACTGTAGCAAAAGACATTTTCCTCCAATGTCCAAGGCTCCAATAACAGAATATGATTTTCATGGTATCGATGAAACTCGGAACAAACCTCATAAAAGCAAGCAGTGTGGGCGTATTGGAATGTTCCCGTCCAATTTGTCATGAGCAAATATTACAAAATTGGCTCATTTTTTTTGAACCGGCACTTGATAGAATAAGTCAACAATCGGGAAAATATCCTATTTCAAAATATTTCCAATATTATTAGTTTAGTAGAATGAAAGTGAATTTGTTCAAAAACAAGTCCTTTGGTGCGGCATCGATTGTTTATCTATGTCTAAGTTATTATATCCTGATGGCCATTGTGGCCCCGGGCTTTTTTACCATCAATAACTCTTGGAACCTGCTTTATAATTTATTGCCGTTACTAATCGTATCCATCGGCCAGACCTATGTCATGATAACCGCCGGAATAGATCTTTCGGTCACCTCTATCATTGCATTGTGCAGTGTTGTAGGGGGTTATGTAATGAGTAGCGATACCTCACTTTTTGATGGACCGGGAGCCATGGTTTTTGGGATAGTGGCCATGTTGATCGTTGGGGTTTTAATTGGTGCTATCAATGGCATCTCCATTGCAAAATATGGCATGCCGGCCTTTATGGTTACCTTGACCACAATGATGCTGGTGAGCGGACTAGCAATTTGGCTTACCCGGTCACAGAGTTTCTATAACCTGCCGGAAATGTTCGTAGATATGCCATACAGATCGTTTTTATACAGTCCTATTCCCATTTATATAGGTTTGCTTGTACTACTACTAGCATATTTTATCCTTAATAGGACACTGATAGGAGAGTGGATATATGCCGTTGGGCTAAACCCTGCCGCCGCTAGAATATCCGGTGTAAAGGTGGTGAAAACCATCGTTATGGTTTATATGTTCAGTGGATTTTGTGCGGCAATAGGTTCCGTGTTTTATACAGCTCGATTGGAAACCGGCTCACCTGTTATGGGACAGAATATACTTTTGGATGTCATTGGTGCGGTGGTCATTGGTGGTACTAGTCTGTTCGGCGGAAAAGGCAAGATAACATGGACAATATTCGGGGCACTTTTTATGACCTTGTTAGACAATAGCCTTAACCTTATGGGACTGTCATTTTTCTTCATAATGATCGCAAAGGGAAGTGTAATCCTTACGGCTGCAATATTGAACAGCCTAAGGGAAAAATCATTAAAGATTACCTGATATGTTCCTAGAAATTAAAAACGTAAATAAATCGTTTGAAAGCGTGCCAGTTCTAAAAGGAGTGGGGCTTACAGTGGGTAAAGGAAACATATTGGGATTGGTCGGTGAAAATGGCGCTGGCAAATCGACCTTAATGAATATAATCGGAGGAATATTTCCTGCCACTTCCGGACAAATGTTCATCGACAAAAAAATCTATCTTCCCCGTTCTCCCAATGATGCCCTTGCGGAAGGTATCGCTTTCATCCATCAAGAATTAAATCTTTTTCCTAATCTTACAATCACTGAAAACCTCTTTATCGTTAATTTCCCGAAAAGGAAAATTGCTGGATTTTCATTTATGGACAAGAAAACGGCAGTAAAAAAAACCAAAGAACTCCTTGCGCTAGTAGGTCTAGATATTTCTCCCAATAAAAAAGTGGAAGAACTCACCGCTGCACAACGACAATTGGTCGAGATTGCCAAGGCACTTAGTTCAACCCCAAAAATCATAATATTTGACGAACCTACTACCTCACTGACCAGACATGAGGCCGGAAGATTGTTTGGTTTGATCAACGCCCTTAAATCCGAAGGATTGACAATGATTTATATAAGCCACAATCTGGAAGATATATTGCTGTTATCGGACCAAATAGCAGTCCTTAGGGATGGGAAATTGATTGGACATAAACCAAAAACGGCCTGTTCTGTTTCCATCTTGGTCCAACAAATGGTCGGCAGGGATATAGATCAATACTTTCCCAAAAGAAACGTGTCTCCTTTAAAAGACCTCCAGTTGGAAGTTAAAGATCTCAGCGCAGGCTTTCTTCGAAACATCGAGTTTTCCATCAGGAAACAAGAGGTGGTAGGTTTCTATGGTCTGGTCGGCTCTGGACGTTCTGAAATGGCCCGTTTGATCTACGGTCTGGATTCCAAGGAGACAGGAACCATAAAATGGAAGGGAAAGAAAATAACAAGGCCAACTCCCATTAAATGGATCAGGGAAGGGGTGGCATTTCTAACGGAAAACCGTCAAGAAGAAGGTTTAATGGAGCAGCAGACAATAATCAAGAACATTCAACTGGCCGCCCTGCCCAGATATACAAAACTTTTGAAACGGATAGATTACGGTAAAATCAAAACCGAAAGCAAGATCAAAGCCACTGCAACAAGAGTCAAATACACTAGTTTTGAGAATCAATTGGTCGCCACCCTGAGTGGGGGCAATCAACAGAAAGTGGTCTTATCCAAATGGCTTTTAATCTCGCCAAAGCTTTTTATTTTGGATGAACCTACCAGGGGATTCGATATTGGAGCTAAACATGAAATCTATGTTTTGATGAACGAACTTATTGTTTCGGGATCCAGCATCATGCTTATATCATCAGAAATTGAGGAATTATTGGGGTTGTGCGACCGTATCATCGTTTTCAGCGAAGGTCGGATCACCAGGGAGTTCAACAAGGAGGAATTTGATCGCTCTACCCTTTTGGAAGCGGCATTGCACAAATCGGGAAAGGGGGAGATGCTGACATGAAAGGAATGAGAAACAAAATAACCCAACATGTACTGGACTATTCGACATTTGTCCTCTTTGGAACCGTTCTTCTGTTATTTGGCCTGTTGTCCGAAAACTTTATTTCATTGGGCAACCTGAGCAATATTCTGATACAGGCCTCTTCCTTGGCGATTATAGCAACGGGAATGACGTTTGTACTACTTACCGCCGGAATAGATCTCTCCGTAGGGTCCATAATGTTCCTGGCCGGTGTAATTTCAGGAAAAATGGTCGTAGCTGGATTTCCTTTGTGGTTGGCCTGCTCGGTCGTATTGTTGATCGGGATGGTGTTCGGGCTTGTAAATGGTGTTCTTATTTTTAAGGCCAAGATTGTGCCATTTGTAGTTACTCTTTCCACGTTTTATATAGGGCGGGGTCTGGGACTGGTAATATCCGAGACCCGGGCCGTAAACCTTCCGGAGTCTATTCTGAACATTGGTTCGTCCAAAATTTCCGGGGTTCCCTTTCCCATAATTATGCTCATTCTTGTCATCGGTGCCAGCCATTTTATATTGACCCAAACAAAATTTGGAAAACAGATATACGCTGTGGGACAAGATTCTGTTAAAGCTAGAAAAGCAGGTATATCCGTAAATTCCATATTGCTTAAAGTTTATGTTATCTGTGGCCTGTGTGCCGCTTTGGGAGGGGTGGTGGCCATAGCCCAGTTGGGAGCAATCTCCCCTACCTTTGGGCTGCAAAGCGAGTTTACGGCCATTGCGGCTGCAGTTCTTGGCGGTACCAGCTTGTTTGGAGGGAGGGGCAATATTTTTCCGGGAACTTTGATCGGGGTACTTTTTATCCAAAGCATTCAAAACGGTCTCGTTATGATCAACGCCAATCCCTATCTCTATCCTTTGATAACTGGAGGCATCTTGTTCTTTATCGTACTTATCGATAGCATGAGAAATCTAAAGCAACAAAAAATTAAAAGATTGGGAGTAAAGAGGCCTTAAATACATTTTGAATATGAACCTTAGAAATCAAATCCTAATTGTGATGCAGGCCTTTCTATTATTGGCATCATGCAAGGACAAAGAAGAAAAAATGACTATTGGAATTTCTTTTGAGACCTTACAGACCGAGTATTGGGTAGCGAGTATTGATGCTTTAAGGGATGCCTGCAGGGAGAACGATGTGGCCTTTCTTGAAGCTGTAGCCAATGGCGATGCCAATCGTCAATTTGAGCAGGTAAACAACTTCATTTCGCGTGGGGTCGAAGGTATTGTAGTTGCTCCAAAAGATGCCCATACTGTTATCCCTATCATAAAAGCTGCCAACCGGGCCAAGATCCCTATCGTAATATACAATCGTCTGCCCGCAAAAAACAAGGGAGAATTTACTACGGTAGTTGCCGACAATTATAAAATAACCAAGAACACCGTAACATATATGTGCGAAATAGCCCGTGCATCGGGCAAAAAACATAAGGCCTTGATTTTGATCGGTGATCTGGGCGATATGAATGCTATTAACCGAAGAAAGGGCTTCGACGATGCGATAGCCGAGTATCCCGATGTCATTCAATTGGTGGCCGAGGTACCCACGGAATGGAATCAGGAAAAAGCGTTGGCCGGGGTCACAAATGCCCTTCAAGCAAATATGGATATAAATTTTATATTCTCTTGCTCTGATTTTTTGTTCCCTTCCGTAGTGTCGGCATTGAGAAACGTTGATAAATACCACCCCATTGGACACAAGAACCATGTGATCCTCGGTGGTTTTGACGGAGATGCGACTGCATATAAAATGCTAAAAGACAAGTACTTGGATGCTGACGGCGTTCAGGATGTTTATTATGAATGCCAAGCTGCAGTACAAGCTATTTTGGACGAGCGAGACGGCAAGAAAACGGAAAAGTTGATCATTGACCCCGGTTTTGTGATCCACCAGGGAAATTTAAAGGAAAAATCGTCCATTATGTGGGGCGCAAACATTTCATCGGATTGATTATGAATGAAGAAATCCCTGAATTCTTTCGTTCCGGAGACCTAGTCGTAAAATTTGAAAATGGTTTTCTGCGCTATCTATGTTTGGAAAATGAGGAAATTCTGCGCATGGTCTATTTTGCGGTACGGGATGCCAACTGGGGAACTCTCCCACATCGCATTGAAAATGAAAAAATAAAGCACAACGATGCAGGATTTACACTGAGCTACGACTGCACTTCCCAAAAAGGTCTTATTGATTTTCGGTGGCAATGTAAAATTTCTGGCGAAGGAAACGAAATGATTTTTGAAATAAATGGCGAAGCTTTCAGCGACTTTGACGCCAATAGGATAGGTTTTTGTGTTTTACATCCCATAGACAAATGTTCGGGAAAATCAGTTAAAATCACACATCCTGATGGTACCTCCAATATCGGATATTTCCCCGTAGCCATAAGCCCCCATCAACCATTTATGGATATAAAGTCTATGGAGTACGAGACAGACTCGGCCCGAGTGATTCTAGAATTTGAAGGAGATATTTTCGAGACCGAAGATCAACGCAATTGGTTGGATGCTTCCTATAAAACCTATTGTACTCCTTTAAACTTGCCCTTTCCGGTTTCGATTAAAATGGGAGATACCGTGCACCAAAGGGTAACTATAAAAGTTTTTCCCAAAGCCAAAATTTACAAAAGTACTCGTAAAGATATTTTCGTACTTCAGAAAATGGAGGAGTCATCGTCCCTCCCAAAATTGGGGCTCGAGGCAAATCTGGATACATTGAATCACTGGGCCAAAGAAGAACTTGTTACGCTTCAACTCTCCTATTTAAGGATTGAGGTAAGGTTTGACAGGTTGGATTGGAAAACAAATTGGGAATTGCGGTTGCAACAGTCAGATAAGCTTGGTCTTCCCATAGAGCTGGTTGTTTTTACTACCTCCGATCCGGATAAACTTAAGAAAAATTTATCAAAAATCGATTGGCAAGCTATTAGGGTTGAAAGCATCCTGCCTTTGGAAATAAATGTCTTGGTTACTTCATCATCATTTATCAAAAAAGTAGGCCCTGTTTTCCGTGAGGTATTTGGAAACGTTCCGATAGGCGGCGGCACGGATTTCTACTTTGCCCAGATCAATAGGCAGCGGCCACCATTTGTCTTGCTGGATTTTTGCTCCTTCTCGGCAAATCCTCAAGTACATGTCTTTGATGACCTATCCATTATGGAAACTCCGAATACTTTCGAATCGATGGTAAAAAGTGTCAAGATGATTTCAAGAGGAAAACCCGTACATCTTTCCCCAATTACCCTAAAGCCGCGCTCAAATCCGGATGCAACAAAAAAAATTACGGAAGTGGAACAAGAAATTTTACGTTTTGATTATAGACATGCCGAACCTTTCAATGCACTTTGGACCTTCGCTTCCATAAAACATTTGGCTCAGACAGGCGCCTCACACGCCACTTTTTACCAAACCATCGGTAAAGAGGGGTTGTTGGACCAAAACGAAAAGATCATTTTTCCGATATATGAGGTTTTTGCCTTTTTTGGCCGTCACAAGAACGCCAATTTAGTCCATACACAAAGTAGCAATTCCGTTGTTTTTGAGGGTGTTCTGTTACAAGAAGGTTCACGATGGTTTTATGCCCTGGCAAATTTCACCCAAGATTCAATTTCGGTAGAATTGAATGGTCAAAACGTTGACCTTGTTGCCAATGAATTGAAAATCATGGGATAATTCATACTAAAACTATAGAGAACAGTAGCTAGATTAATATTGCCATGGAAATAGTCCCTCATTTGCACCCTCCAAAGTGCAGTTTTATTCCGATGATGCCACAGTCTGGGATAATCAATGCCGCTATCTACAAGTTGAAGACCGTAATTAAGTGGAAGTGGTTGCCTCTCATTTCTGGTCTCAGGAAAGAAACTGACTGGAAAGTTCTGCCATTACCACTTCAACAAGTTACAAAAATCGGAAACTTTCAGAGATTGTTGGGTAAAGGTCCGGGCGAGGCACCTTGGAAAGTTGAAAGGTCAACGCCAGTATATGTTTCAACAATCGCAACGGGAATATGAACAGGAGAACTGCTTTGACAAAAGACGATACTGCTCACGGTATTTAAGGCGCGCCAACACAATGCTAGACAGCGATTGCCCACTGCCCGACAGGTCCAACATTCCCATCCCTCGCTGGGAGGTCTTCAACTATGTGCTATATATTGTAATTGCCATGAAAAAAGTTCAAAAAAAATCTAAACCACTTAATTGAAAAAACTGGATTCATGGGGTTTTATATTTTTTAGCAGCATCGTCTATTACGAGCACCCAGTCATTTTCCTTCCCCAATGTAGGGGAGGTAAACCATTGTACTTTCTTTGTTTTAAACGAATTAGATTTCGCCACTCTGCCGTTCTTTGGATCAAACCACCACGCTTTTATTTTTTTAGCTTTTAGTAAGGACGTATTTATCTCGATCTTTTTTCCTATTGGCAAATAGATCATTGCGTAACTACTGTCAACATCCCGGAAAGCAGTTATGTGTTCAGAAGGCTCCTTTCCCTGTCGCTTTACGATAAGTGACTGATCTGGCACCCGTGTCAACGATGGCCTAGAAAGAATCAATTTTTTCAAGTAGCCTGCCTGAACTGCTCCAGGTTCGTCAAGAGATTCGGACCAGTAATGCTCAGCAAAATTCTCTCTTTTGTCTCCGGGACGATAAAATAAAAACACAGAGGTCTCACCGTAGGTAACTCCACATGCTCCGCTAAATACAGAACGGTAAAGCTGCTTGCGAACATCATATGACCGGAAGTAGCCATTATAGGGAGGATTCGTGGCAATTGGAAGATTCTCATAATTTGTTTCACCATCCAGCACCGGTTTTGGGGGCAATAAATCATAATCATGCTTTATCCACTCCCAAATAGGAAGATCACGCTTCCGGTGTCCGGATTGTACCATGTTCATATCAAAGATATTTTCCTCACTCCAAAACCGGGAGGACGAACTTTCTCCTGCCGGATGATAGGTGATAAATGCTTTACCATCTGTTCCTTCCCTTATGCCTCTTGTCATTGCCCGCCACACGGAACGCCAGTCCGTACTATCGTTAAAGGCGGGCCGGTCACCTCCCACGATCCAGATGATATTAGGATCATCTTTATACCTGTTTCCAATCCATTTGCAATAGGTATAGGCGTTTACACTATCAAAAACAACAGGGCCCTCTCCCCACATTTTCGTTACTTTATCACCCCATGTAGGTAACAGCCCAATAAACATTTGCCGTTTTGCTGCCATTTTTATGGTGCTGTCAATAAGGACGAAATACTCATCATTCGGTTGGGTAGGATCAAGATTTTTTAAGGGGATTTGTCCGTACCTGTTAGGCTTATTCAAGGCACCTGTTTCAGGTAAAACCACGGCTTGTATCACATTAAATCCTTTAGCTGCCCGATTATCCATATAATCCTTTATTTCATTCAACGTTAATTTATAGAACAGATCCCATGCTGTATCACCCAACCAGAAGAAAGGAGTGCCATCCACATATTGAAGGTAATGACCATTAGAAGTAACTTCTAACCCAATGTCTTTACTTTGTCCGTAAATAATTGGAATATTACTGAGAATAAAAGTAATAATTAGAAAGTGTAAGCATTTCATTTTTTCTAATTTCATGTATTTAATCTGTTTTTTTTCCGGTAGCTTTTACTACTTATTTTTGTGGACTTCCTTGTTAGTTTGGAGCCTAACACTATTCTGAACAGGAATTTAAAGTGTTACAGTAAATAGAATTAACAACTGCAATTCCAGACTAACATTTGTCCTTTCACCAATACAGGTTGGCTTTTGGTACATATCGGAAAATCAGTATAGTCATTAATTATTTTATACCAAATATTGACTGAACCTAGTCGAGTACAAATGAAAACTCATTGTAGGAATCTTTTTGCCAGGCTAGATGCCTTGTGCTCGGCGAAATAGCAAAATAAGGTGAAAATGTGTGGACCTTCACTGTTTTTCCATCTGGTAAAAATTCTAATATTCGTAGCCATCCGTCACCTCCGTTTCCGTGCCATCCACCACCCAAGGCCTGTGCGTTAAATGTCATTTGATTTACTTTTTTGTCGGCCGCATTTTTGTCGGTACGAAAGGCAACATGAGCTTTAAAATCATTAGGTGCACCTATATGCCCAGAAAAAACCAACTTGATATTTTGTGATGGTTTTATCAATTTTTCCCATATGGCTTGCCCATAATTGGTATCGGTGAGCGGATAATTTTCTTTTTCAATATGTTCGTTTTTTGAATTCAGATAGGAATGTGTTAGCACGGCCACGGTGTAATCCGTGTACTTCTTTTGGGCCGTTACCTCTTTCGCCCAATGGATTATGGTATCCCGTGGGGCAAATTCCAGATTCATAAACAGAAATTTCCGACCCATAGGGGATACAAATTCAAAGGCGGCATTCTCCAAGGTAGGTTTGCCGTCCAAGTTTTTTCCTACGGCACTAAGTAAGGATGTATTGGAGGGATTTTTATGGGCAGGAAAGTATTTATCGTAATTGGAGTTTCGATTTTCGGAACTTTTATATCCAAAATCATGGTTGCCGGCAGCCAAAATATAGGGCACTTTACCATCCAATCTGTTGAATGCGCTGGATACTGCCAACCATTGATCGCGGCTTGTCTGGTTGCCATTTACGTTGTCTGGCACCAATATTTCATTCTGCTCCACCAGGTCCCCGGTACAGAGAACCATTTTTATATTCATGGAATCGATTTGTTCGCTGATCCAGCCCGTCATTAGTTCTAAAATTCCCTGATTTCTTTCAAACTTCACATAGCTCTGTGTATCTGGTAGCATGATCATAGTCCAGGAATTCGGATCCGAAAGTTTTGGTGCATCAAATTTTTCTTGGGCCGATATTTGGGAAGTAACAAAGAAAATTGCTGAAAGTACTCCCGTAAAACAATTTAATCTAGGCATAATATAGTTTTTTAGAGTTCACATTGGTTGTTACATTTTTTTGAAACACTTTTTCCCTATTTATCGTTTGTGTTATCCAGCTATTAAATACTAATGCTTAACCTCCAATCAGTTCAAAGATAACATAGACAGCAACATTGTTTCAATTGACACTTTTAAAGCTCTCTTTTCATCGTGCGGATAATCCTTACGACACACTTTAACCTGTTCGGAGAATTCCAGAATATTTCGATCCTTGAAAAGCATTATAAAGTCCCAATGTCCATGAATTTTAAGATATGGCCATTTCTAATGACCATTATATAAGTTAATTAAGGAATCCGTCTCACTAGATCGATAACTGTTCCACACCAGTTCCACGGTCTTCAAATTATCAGATCCCATCATTTCCGAGGAGTTACCATGCAAACCGCTTAGAATATTCCGTTGACAATCAACAATACTGGAATGGACTACAGCGTACTCAGGGTCGACCCAGTCGTAAAGTATGGGTTTGACGATGTCAATTATCGTACCCTCTCTGGTAGTAGTCTTTATGACAAAATCATGCGAGAGTTCAATAGAACCCTCGCTGCCTTCGACCAGTACAAGTACTTGTGGAAAAGACTCCTTTTCTAAAATGGACGCATATGACATTTCTGCGTAACAGGTCAATCCATGCTCCATTTTCATGAGAACATTGGCAACATCTTCTCCTTTTATATTGGGATTGATGCGTTGTGCCACGCAATAAAGAGTCATGGCCTCGCCAAACAAAAATCGACAAACATCTAAAACGTGCGAACCTATGTCGGTCAAAATAAAATGGTTTAGCTCTGCCAGAAATGGTTGGTTGTCAAAGACGGGATAAGCACTGCAAAAAGACACTCTTGCCTTGAAGGGAATGCCGATCGAGCCTGAGTCCAGCTTTCTTTTAAGAGACCGCATAGGTGCCTGCCATCGAAAATTTTCATTGATGAACAACTTTACGTTATTCGATTTGCAGATTTCGACCAGTTTTTTCGCTGATTCAAATGAAGGTGCCATCGGCTTTTGACAGACTACGTCGATCCCACGTTCCGCTACTTGCTTTGCCATAGACAAATGAGAGTCGACATCCGTACAGATATCCACAAAATCTAGTTGTTCATTGTCCAGCAATTCTTCTGGGCTATCATAAACTTTAGGGATATTAAACTTTTTCGCAATTATTTCCGCTTTTGAACGGGTCCTGTTATATGCCGCTACACATTGAACCTTATCCAGTTCCTGCCAACCAGGAATTTGGAAATTGGACCAAAAACCAGTCCCGAAAATTGCAAAGCGAAGTTCTTTCATGGTCTTTTAGCTTAGTTGAGCTAGGATAAAATGATTTATAATCTAATACTAAAATTATTAAAAATTCAGTCAATCTGTTGTTTCTCATCCCTGGAAGGTCTTACACTATTGGTATGCAACATGTAACCCTTGAGGCCCATTAAACACCCCAATAAATATTTATTTTGATGTAATATCCTTTACTTGTTCCAAAATATTTTTCATTTCAAAAATGCGTTGCCAATCTTGTTGGAATAAAATCGGTTTTGCACGTTTGCTTATTTTGTAAGCAGCATCAGAAAACGATCCATTAACTTCTTTAAAAAGTACCGCAATTTGGATACGTAGATGGCCCAAAACAAAATCCCTAGCAGCAGCTTCGGGTACGCCTAGTTCCAACACTTTATCATAACCTTCCTTTACGACTTCCATAGCGGTTTGTGCTAGGGTCTCGACCATCGCCGGCTCCAAAATAGCCATTTGTTCTAAAGAGATGCGATGTGTTCTCTCTATCGGGGAATACATCAGTTGAGAAATTTTTTCTCCAAGTTCATAATGCGATTCAGATCCATGCATCAATGCCACTACAATGGACTGTTTCGCCGTAATACCACCGTAAAAGTCCCGGAAATCCTCTTCGACAGGTTCCCAATTAAAGATACCGGGATGACAAGGGTGGGCAACCACATAACCGAGGTCATCACGATGTAGGATTACTTCATCCAAAGGCGCGGCTGGGTCAAGGGTTAGCACCAAGGCCCCGGACTTCATTTTTGGGATTACGCTTTCGGATATGGTCCCAATGGCCACATCAGGAACGCCGAGTATGACTACGTCCGCAGTGGGGATTACATCATCGGCACTACTGACCTCAACACCCTTTTCCTTTAAATTTTGAATTCCTTGTCCTGAAATTTCCAAGTATTCTAAATCATAATTTGGATATCTCAAAAAATTATCGGTAAGGCGGCATCCCATCTTTCCGCCCGCTCCCATTAACACAATTTTTACCATTTGTGGTTGTTTTTTATTATTTAAATTTGATTGTTTGAAAATTTAAAGTATGTGTATTCCATGAAAGAATCTCTATAAAATTTAGAAAACGACGGACAGTGGATATTTAATTTTTCATTGTCTTTTATATTTAATCAGACGATGGTTTTAAGGGAAACATCGAGGTGTCCTAATTCGCCGTACGATTTTAATAAGTTATCGCTATAGCACGTTGCCAATTTGTTCCTTACTCTCTAAGTGAAACTCTTTTCATGAAATTTTACTCTTAAATATTTTTTCTAGGTTATAAATGCTTTCCTCGGCCCAAAGCGCTTCTTTTCTAATAGTATCTTTGATATTCCCCAAGGGTTCCGTCCAAAGTTCTAAAATAGCGCTTTTGCATCTACCGTATTTGTTCAACTCATGCAAAATCCTTGCAATCGGCATTATTCCCGTTCCAGCAGGTGTTCCTGTAACATTAAATCCCAAATTATGGGGTTTGCGTTTAATAGTGTAATCTTTGATATGAAAATTTACGGTATAGGGAGCAAGAATTGGTAAGATCTCATTGATACTTTGATCCGCACCAAATGAATTTATGGGGTCCAAGCAGATACCTACCCATTGTGAATCCGTACATTCTATGATTTTAACCAAACTTTGGGCTTTAAAACGGTCGTGGTTCTCAATGGCTAGAATTACTCCTGCTTTCTTGAAACTAGGCAAAAGCTCATTGATTATTTGCATAATTTCATCAATTTCTGGCTCGTAATTTGCGGAATCAATAACCACTCTCAGAAAGGGAGACCCAAAAAGGACAGCAAGCTCAAGATAGTTTTCCATGCGTTTTAAATCGAGTCCGCGCATGCCTACTTCAATGTTCAAACTTCTTTCCTTGGAAAAAAATCTAATATCTTTTAGCTCACTCGTGGAATACAAATGCAAAGGAAGATTATCCGCAATCTGAACTTGGGACAATCCGAAAATGGAGGCTTTTTCCATAAGTTCAAAAATGCTCATTTTTTCATCAAGGTGGTATCCTGGAATACCTATAGCCCAAGCGTATGTATGCGTACCGATTCCGAGATTCATAGAAACAAATTTACTTTTTTAAGCCCTCTACCATGCATCACAACTTTTCATATTCTTGTATTATTTTATCTATTACTATATTTATGGAAATTTATTTGATAAAATTAGATATCAGACATGTTAAAAGCGAAATCCCCTTCCCTCAGATTGATCAATCCTCAAAATCATTGTTCTTTTATTATAAAAGAAGAGCCATTCGACCTGGAAACCCATTGGCACTATCATTACGAAATAGAGATCATGTATTTTAAAAAAGGAAAGGTATCTGCCATAATGGGAAATCGATTTACGCAATTTGAGGGAGGTGAACTCGTATTGCTGGGGTCTAAATTTCCACATGTCATATTTGAGAATGATGATCATAGTTCGGAATCTTCCGAACCACCGGAAGGAATTGTTATACAATTTGACTACGATTTTTTGGGAAAAGGTTTTTTTGATGCTCCCGAAATGTTCAAAGTCCGCGAATTGGTACTGAACGCAAAAAGTGGTATTCATTTCAAAAAGACCTCCACGCTGAAGATTCAAAAGTTTTTGGAAGGAATATCCAATAGAAGCAGTCCACGTCAATTGATGAATCTTTTGGAAATTCTTATTAAATTATCAGAAGAGACCGAAATACAACTGTTGGCTATCGAAAATCAATATAATAGATCTGAGCTGGATGAATATCGCATGCATTTGATCAAGCAATATATATATGAGAATTTCAGAAATAAGATCAAGGTTTCGGACTTGGCCGATCTAGTGAATATGACAGAAACTTCTTTTTGTAGATATTATAAATCTAAAACACTCAAGAGCCTTACCCATACTTTAAACGAAATCCGAGTTTCCTATGCCTGTGAGATGCTACGAAATAAGGATATAAACGTTACAGAAGCCTGTTATCAGTCCGGCTTTACCTCCCCTGCATTCTTCAGCAGAACTTTTAAGAAAATTGTTGGAATGTCCCCTTCGGCCTACAAAACCAATAATGTCAGGTACGTACATAGGTGGTAAGACAGAAGGATTTTCATGCATAGATAAAGCCTTGACAGGCTTATATAATATTCGGTGTAGTCGTAATGTCACGGATGTTGGTTTTTAGAAAGAAATATATTTCCCCGTCTTCTAGTGTGTAGGTTACACCAGGCTAATAATTCTCAGTGAAATTTGAACAAATCATAGGAGGATAAAGGAAATATTTTTTACTGTTTATGAAAACTTCCGGGTTGGACAATGAACAAAGCAATTAATGAAGATAGCAAATGAACCACTAATGGACTTTAAGGTTCATAGTGGGTCATTACTAGTATGATTTGTTTTGCCAATATATTATCCTTGTTTTTAAAATCATGAATGGCGGATAGAATATTCCTCTACACCAGTAACTGATGGAGTGTAACTCTCACACAACCGAGCCTTCGATTCTGGCAAAACTTAAAATTAACTGGTATCAATTACCCGAATTACTCACGCTGCAATGGGGCCGATTGAAAAAATGAGTTTAGAACAATGGCAGCAGGTAATGGATAAAAACCTTACCAGTACGTTTTTAACGACTAAAGCTTTTTTGCCGGCACTACCTAAAAGCAAAAAAGGAACAATAATTTCGATTACTTCTATGGATGCTCATAATTATATTCCGGATCTAGGTGCTTATTCGGTAAGTAAGGCTGCACTTGAATCCTTTATGAAAGTACTTGGCGAACAAGAAAAAGAAAACGGAATTATAACACATTTATTCGACCCAAAAGATGTTATTTCTGAAGCAAATCCACAAGGAAGGCAAGAACCTATGGAAATTATGGATAAAATGATAGCATTGGTAAAATAAGTTATCAATGTACAATCTTGATTCTTTAAATGCCATAAATTGAAAATTTTCGCAGAACTTCTTTATATGTATGCATACGGTATAAATATTCCCAGGTTAAATTAGACTTTCCAATATCCGTTTATAGTTTATTTTCAATATCCATTTATCTAGACTTTAAGAAAATTTCAGTTCTTACTTTTGTTAGTCCCAACTTGATTCGACGCATTTTAGGATTTTAAGCCTAGTAATATTTTTTTGATGGCTCAGATGACATTCGATAAATCAGAATACTAGGATTTGATAAAGTCCATTAAAGATAAGATCCACTCTGTGAAAAGCAAGGCAGCACTTTCGGTCTACCAACAACTGATTGAGTTGTATTGGGCACTTGGAAATGATATAACATCCAAGATAGTGGGTTTAAACTTGGGAAGTAAAGTAATCCAACAGATTTCTATAGGCCGGAACTGAATAGTGAATTTCTCGAGACGAAAGGTTTTTCTAAAAGATACCTTTTATGCGATTATGCAGTGGCACCTCTTATATTCTGGACAATTTGAATTTGTGCCACAGTCTGTGGCACAAATGTCATGGGGCCATAATAGATTGATTTTAACTAAAATCAGGGATGTTGAATCCCTTTATTTCTAAAATTCAATAGATTGCCCGAAGTTTGATTCTCACATAATTAAATAGAGGCATTAATCTTTATCATTTGGCAATTTCTTCCAACATGAATCCCCAAGCCCCTGCGGGAGCGGGAAAATCCTCCCTTATGATCCCCTTTCCGGACAGGTTCCACCGCCCGAAAGGGAAGTCCCTCCGTTCCGGATTTTCCGGCCCCCTCGGTGCCGCGCAAAAGCACAAGGGGGAAGAAAAAACCCCTTGATCTTTTTTCCCCTACCCACAATTATCCACTTTTTTATGCTTCACCAGCATTTTTTCAAGACCATATAAGACCATTTAAAAATGCTGTTTGGTGCTATATGGTCCCATATGGTCTTATATGGTTTTGACGTGTAAAATACTGATAATAAGTTTGTTATATTCTATTTTGATCTATTATATTTATAAATAATTATCCGTTTTGACGGATAGCAAGTTGTATTCTAAGTTACTTAGAATTGCCTACTTCTAACGAAGTGATTGCCTTAAAAAACGCAGGAAATGGAACAAAGGAAAAGGGGAAGAAAACGATTGGGAAATAGGAAGCGGTACCACAACGTAATGCTCCGTTTCAACGATTCGGAATATGACAGGCTGAAGAAAATTGCCGGATCCTATAATCTGGATATTTCCGAAAGGGGAACAATAAGCCCGCTGCTAAGAAGACTGGTCCTGCGCACAGAATCGGAAGAAAAAGAACAACTTCCCAGCACCTCGAACCTTGCCTACCATATCAACAGGATAGGCAGGAACATCAACCAACTGGTAAAACTTGCGCACTTCAAGAACTTGAGAAGCCCGAACAGTAGTCTGACAAATGAGATACGAAGGACAAACGGACTGCTCAGCTCACTTATCGAAATCACATTGGAGGAACGAACAGGATGATAGGAAGGATACTATATCGGGAAAGCTGCCAGGGCGTACTGAACTATGTGTTCGGAAAGGAGGGCATGCGCATCCTCGGATATGGCAACATGTACTCCCAGGAGATATCGGAAAAGTTCTTTAGGGATGTACTCCATTTCCAGGGACAGCGCAACGCCACCAAGAACCGCTATGCCCATATCACCCTGAACCTTCCCCGTGGCGAACACCTTGATGACAAGACCTTCCATGAGGTCTCCAAGGAATACATGGACCATATGGGATATGGGGAACAGCCCTATGTAACGGTAAGGCACACCGATACCAAGCACGAGCATGTCCACATCATAACGACCAATGTGGACGAATCGGGAAAGGTGATCGGAACCTTCAACAGCTACCGAAGGAACATCTCCACACAGAAATACCTGGAAAAACAATTCAATCTCTCCCCGTCCCCAGAAACAAGACAGAACGAGGAACTCCCACAATATGGGATGCCAGAATTCAAGAACGAGGACACCAATGGGGTAAGGTTCTATATACAAGACATAGTTAACAACACCATCCAGAAGTACAAGGTAAGGAGCTTTAAAGAACTGGCGGAAATACTAAGACCGCACCACATTCAGGTAAAAACCGTAGAGCATAATGGCAGGATAGGCGTATCGTTCGGTATCGAGATAATAAATGGCTACAGATCAAGGTTTATCAACGGCTATACCGTACATCCACAATTGAGCGGCCCAAAACTGCAAGCGGTCTTTGAAAAGAACAAGAGTTCAAAGCTGTTACCCATGGTCAAAAAGCGGCTGGAAAAACAGTTAAGGACTACCTACAGCCTCTTCAGGACGATAAATCCCGAAGACCTTCCCGATATCCTGAAACTGCACCAAGATCTGGACTGCAGGCTAAACTACAATGAAAATGGAAAAGCCGTGGACTTTACCATCTATGACAAATCGGGATATGTCCTGAAGAGCAAGGAAATAGTGGACGATATCGGGATCCTGGAAAACCCAGGACTGTTCGAGGGCGGATATACCAGGATGTACGAAGAGAGCGAACAGTTGCAACTGGAAATGCAACGCATCATAAGGGAAGCCTACCAGCGTACCTATCAGGTTGCAAGGAACAAGACCCTTTTCTCGGAACATATCGATAGGATGCCCATAATGTCCATAGTAACGGAAATGGCCAGATCGGAACGCTCCCGATTTCTCATAAAATATATGCAAACCGACAAAGAAAAACTGGGAGATCTGATACAGGCCCAGTTCGATATTGTAAAGGACAAGCTTTACACAACTGAATCGCTAAAGGAAGAACGGGAACTGCAGAAAAAAGCAACACTTATAGAACAAGTGATCGAAAAACAGCTATTTGAACCCACAAAACAAACGGGGATCCTGCACGAGCTTATCCAAAGCCTTGGCACCAGATACGACAACGGCACCCTTACCTATGCGAATTCAAATAGACATAAGGTCAACCTGGATATCGGAACTATACCGCTGCCCAACAAAATCGATTTTCATGCCTCCCCGGGATTTATCAAGGAGAACGAAAAAGTATTGGACGGACTTCTGAACGAGAAAACGGCAAAAGAGATAAAACCAAACCCGACCGCAATATTCCTACCGTTGATGTTCCCGAACCTCTATGGGGCCATGGCACCTAAATACCGGGAACGGTTTGACAGACTGGCCCTGAAGACCTATCATAAATATGCGGAACGCATGCACGTACCCTTCGAGAAATCCCCGAAGGACTACATCCGGTTCTTCAATGCCAAGGGCTTTTATTTTGGAAGAAGGGAAGAAAAGCTGTGCATTGCCTCTATCTATTCCAAGGAGCCGGTCATCGTTCCGCTTCCAAAGAAA